>Ga0116227_10000234_pt1 | contig 99957 bp, 87 predicted proteins | sample S1TSphgellanicum_FD_89693 | JGI IMG/M metagenome (GOLD analysis project Ga0116227, IMG submission 89693) | Host-associated microbial communities from peat moss isolated from Minnesota, USA - S1T2_Fb - Sphagnum magellanicum MG | ecosystem: Host-associated > Plants > Peat moss > Unclassified... | reverse complement strand
GTTATGTATCAAAGTCCATTTTGTCCACTTCTACCCATCAAATGAATGCTGTGTAAAAAGGCACTCTTTTTTTCCACAACTTGTGTGTGTATATTGTGTGTGTGTTTTATTTTTTTCACACACCAAAGGCCAAAACCCAAAACCTTTTTTTTCTTTTGGGGGTGGGTGGGAACATCATTTGCAAGAGAGATAGATGATGGGTATATTGGCTTTTAATAGTATATACCCTACTACTACCTTGGCAATTTTCCACAATAATTTATATTTTTTTCAGAAATGTTGAAATTTTCAATTTTTTATTTTTTTTCCCCCCAAGTAACAAAAAAAATCTGAAAGAAAATATTGAACATTCAAGAAAATTCTATTTGGTTGAAATGATTTTTCAAATTATTTATTTATTTATTTGACAAACATTTTTTGAAGCTTGTTACCAAGGTATGTTCTTTTTTTTGGGTTGTGGGGGCAGGGGGAGAGGTTTTTTTTTTTTTTTTTGAGTTGCTGATGTGTTCCTACCATTTCTCCAAGTTGTTCCCCAAGTTCTCAATGTGTCCCCCAAGGATGTTCCCAATAACACCTGACTTCAAACCCATATGTTTTGCCCAAAATCCTCCCCTTTTCACCTATATATCTGGGGTGTTTGTTGTGATGGGTATTAGCCCATGCGAAAAATTGTGATGAACCCTCTTAAGGAGAGAAATTCATCCAGCCAATGAGAAGTGCAATCATGTTCTTACGGTGCTTTGGTTTTTTTCCTTTTAAGTTTTGGGTTTAGGGTTGGGAGGTTGGAGGGGAGGTTTTTTTTTCAAGTTGTATTTGATGTGGAGAGTGGATTATCCAATGTTCACTCGGACACTGGACTTTCCATGCAAGTTTTATTGGGGGTGGTGAGGGGGAAAGATTTATTTTCCTTTTAGCCAATGGAAGGGCCAAGGTGCCTTGTTTTTATTTCTTTTAAGTTGGGGGGGAGGGGGGGGGCAAGGGGGGCGGGGGGGACAAAAGATTTTTTTTCTTTAGTTTTCCATGTTTCCTAATGTGTTCCTATGGTGTTCCATCTAAGTTCTTAATGGGTTCCCGAAATGTTCCCTAAGTTCACAATGTGTTCCCCAACATGTTTTTTGTATAAGCACCTCACTTTTAACCCATGTGTTTTGGTAAATGTTGTTCTCCTTTCACCTATATAGGTGGGCCCAAGGGGAGGAACTATATAAATCAAAACAGAACCTTCTATTTTGAGGACCCTCCATAGTTTCATTTTTTTGGGAGCAATGGGCCAATCTTTTTACACATAACAATGCAGTGCATGAGTTGACAAATGAGCCCTCCCACTAAAAGTTGGCAAAGACATTATTAATTTAGAGGGTTGCTCGTGACTGGGATGCAGGGCCCACATACTTCCACTCATGGCTCTCAAGGGAGGGGGGGGGGGGCCCCAGCTAATCAGGAATAACTGAATCAAGAAGTAGAACCCAATTATTTTATATAAGTAGATAACTTATAATCCAACAAACATAAAGATTCTTTCAATTTTCAATATTTTTTCCTTATTTCCAAGCAAAAGTGAACAATTTCACTTGATTTCAAATGGCCTAAATTTGGTTCAGTTGGGTGCATAGTTCCAAATCCTCAATAGCTCTCAATACATCACACTTCACAACAATAATGTTGTGCACATCAAATGAATAAGAGAGAGAGGGGGGGGGGAGAGTACAAAGGGAGAAGCATAATTCACTCTGTGTTTGTTTTGCAATATGTTTGAAGGTCTACTATTCAATGGGTTTAATCATTAAAAGATGATGCTCACTAAACTTTGTAGTCATTTGAACAAATCACTCCTTATCTGTTCAAAGTAACTTTGAAGGCTATGAAGAGACCCACCACAACAACAGTAAGACCCAAGGCAAAAGTTGGCAATGGAGTTGTAAAACCTGAACTTTGCACACACACCCACACACATGGTGATAACATCAATTAGTTGATTGTTAGTTGGTGTTGTTGAAACAGTGAAATTGTGCATCAAGATGATAACTACTCTCATGAGAATCAAGAAATCTCCATTCTCGTTGAAATGAGCTCATAATGCATGAACTATGGGGCAAAATAGGACCCCAAAAAGTGATCATTTCCAATTTGCACTTTTGTTGTCATTTTACAGATGTCATAGTTTGTTGCACAATTTCTTGAAACATTCGCACAATTGAAACCTCAACATCCGCACAAGATTTGAGCTACCAAAATACTGATTAAGATAAGCAACAAGAGGGGATGAGAAAAGAAAATTTGGGTACCTCAATAACTCCCTTGCCAGTTACAATCTCATTCCCAATAGCAGCAACAATGCCAAGCATGGTGATGTGTACCAACCATATGTCCAAGGTTGTTGCTTGTTCCTCCCTCATTTGCTTGCTGACTGCATCTCACAATAGCATGCACTCTCCTCCTACTCCTCCTTTGTTGTCTTCTTATGCCAATTTTGCACCATCTCTCTTTACTACCATCCTTGATGGCAAGATGCTCGTTGTAGAATCATGTACTACTTCTCGCTTGAATAGGTACATAGGATTCAATCCTCCACATAATACATATACACAAATAACTTGTCAAAAGCAGGGTGTTTAAGGTTTTAGGCAAGGGTGATTTCTGTGCTTGGGGTTTTAGGGTTTAGGGATAAACACCAAAAGCCACTATCAAACCTTGCAAATTCTTCAGTAAGAGTACACTATCAAAGCGTTGGGTATTAGAATAGAAACTTTTAGTGCAACGAAACCCAAAAATCATCACATCACAAACAAAAAACAAAAGACTAACTCAACAAAACAAAGCAGTTTCTTCGGAGATTTGCATTGCACACATCCCAAAAACAATCTTATTAAATGTAATTCAACTTCCTCCTACTCACTCCAACCCCATAGAGGGCAGGGTTTAGGGTTTAGGATTAAGGTTTAAAGATGAAAAACAAGAAACACTTGAAAGCTTCAAGACCCAAGAGCTAGCCTCTTTTTCAATTACACAATTACATTAATGAGTGTTGAGCATTGAGCATTGAGTGTTGAGTGCATTATCGACAATTGTCACATCAATGAGCACAAGTAATGGTGCTTAATAGCATTGGTGGTGACTAGGGACAAAGGATCAATGTTGGAGTCCATCTTCTTGCAAGCTACAAACAACATTCAAGAAAACGAAAGTGAGTAAATCATGTTATATATGGTATGTTAATGTTACAGTAGAAACATCCATATAACTAGATGTTTTTATTGTAACATTAACATACCATGTATATAACATGATTTACTCACTTTCGTTTTCTCAAATGTTGTTTGTAGTGTGCCCTTTTCGTTTAGCCAATGGCTTGTGATCAAGGCAAATCAACACCTTTGAGAGTTCATAGTTAACCCCACCACCAACTGGCCAATCGTAGAAAAATGTGGACCATACTTACAACTCATGCTTGGCAATTCTTTTTGAAATAATTAATATTTTGACAAAAAAGGGTCCTGTAGCCCCAACTTCAATATTTCATAATTTCAACAATAATCTCTAATGCTACAATCACACTTGGTATTATTGAGTATAATGTTACACCTACTAACACCAACCTAACACCTACATAATGACCTTCCCCCTACCACTAACACTAGAGATAGCTAGCACTAGGACTTTATATTTAGACCTAACACTTGGTCTAGGGTTTTAATTTTTTTTAAAAGTTTCTGGGCATACCTTGGTGAACCATCACTCATATGATAAGATATCTTTGAGTGAACTTTTTTTCCTTTGTACTTTCACTATTCCCTTGTGCCAAAACTTTTCATATGTCAAAGCTTTGTGTGCAAAAGCTTTTCATTGATTTTCATTTCATTTCTTGCCTTTCTTGTTCAAAGTTCACCCATGTTTGCATTTCAATTTTGTAGTGGATTGGACCAAGCCACGATCTCCTTAATTTCTATTCTACTTCAAAGTTCAATCTATGTTGAAGAGCTTTGTTTGTGTCAAAAAAATTCCACATTGAATCTTTGTTGTGTCAAAGTTTTTTGAGCATTTTTGCTTTGGATTTTCCCCTCTCACTAAGAGTTTGCCCATTTTCGTTTTGTAGTGGAAACTACATGAGGTCATTCCTTGTATATTTTAGGAAGTACCTAAAGTAAAAGGATATTTTTAAATATGTTATGAAATAATGGCATATTTCTAGCATATTTGAAGTATATTTTTAAAATATTTTCAAAATGAATTATTGGCACCCTACTTACATTTAAAGAAAAAATTAACATTTTTTTCCCAATAAGTTACACCTTATATTTTTTTGCATGTCATTTGTAATAAAATGGAATTGACCCCCCCCAAGAATGGAGAAGGCTATTGTTTCTTCAATTTGTGTTCCACATTACAATTTGGTCTATGTTGAAATGTTTTATTTGTCACGCCTTTGCGCCATATTTTTTTGCATGTCAAAGCTTCATTTCATGTTTTAAAACTTTCTTTATTTTGTCTTCTATTATCTTCTTTGAAAGCTAATGTTTGGTTTTGTTTGTGCGGTGGTTGTGATTGTAAATGGCACATGTTGTTCAAGCTTTAAAGTTTTAGGTTTCAATTGAAGCTTTGTCATTTTCAAATCATAACTTTTTTTCTTTGAAGTTTTTTATTATTATTATATCTTTTGTTTTCTTAAGCTCCAAGTTGTTTTCTTAATTTTTTCATTTCATTTGTAATTTTTGTTTTTGTGTGCATTTATAACTAAATGGTGTTGTTATTGTTGTCCTTTGCACCTTTGCACCTAAATGTTGGTATTATTATTCTTTGTGCTCTTGCAACTAGATGTAACTATTATTAATCTTCTTCAACATAAACCAAATAAGTTATAAGAACTTCCTACAAAACAAAATTATGCCATGGATGAAACAGAGGATAGGTAGGTCTTTTTAATGGGGTGTATGTTAGTGTTTCAAATCATGGACCATTCTTTAAAATTAGTTCTTCCTTCCTTTATGGATTTAAATTGTTTTGGTTCAATGAACCCAACCATTGAAAGTAACATTGAGCTTCATTTCATAGTAGTTGCACTCCATAATTTGTAACTATATAGTTATCTTCAATTTCTTTCACAAGAGTTAGGTCATTAGGTGAAACCAAGGAGCACCACGTGACTCTTTCGATTTTTACTAACTAAATATAATGATGATCAATGGGTAAAAATTTCATAATGATGAAATCAATATTGTTTAAGATTACTAATAGATTGTAACCTATTTTGTTGAAGAAAAATACTTGTTATAGAATAACCACACTTTGGAATTAATGTCATGTGCCATCTACACACTAGCCCATGGTGCCAACTTCTTGATTTGTAGCAAGTTATTTGCAATTGGGAAATCCACAACATTGGTGTTACATGAAGTTGTTGATGTTATGAATGTTTTTCTAAAAAGCTTATGTCTTGGCCAAATGGAGTAGAAATTCAAGTTTTCATGGAAGACTTCAAACAATTTTGTGGGTTGCCAAATGTACAAGGTGCAATTGATGGCACCCACATCATAATTTTTAAACCTCTCACCCCCTATCCTAAGGATTATGTTTACCATAAGACAGAAGGTATTTGATTGTTGCACAAGCTATTATAAATTGTAGGAAATTTTTTTTTGATGTGTTTATGGGTTTGTCAAGAAGTGTGAATGATTTTAGAATGTTGCACAAGTCTAGTATCTATAAGCATGTTTAGTTTCATAATTTGTTTAATGTTAACAATGGAGCATACGGGATTCCTTCCCACTTGTTGGGTGACAAATGTTATTATTTAATTAATTGGATTACGACACCTTTTAAAGAAGAAAGACATCATGCAATTTTAGAATTTTTGTATAATAAAAAACATAAAAGAGGTCATTTTATAGTTGAAAATAATGGGATATTGAAAAAAACTCAAAGTGTTAATGCAAAAATCCAATTTACATGTTAAGTTCCTATTTAATTGTGTTTATGTGTTGTTACTAATTGCATAACTTGTTTAGGTTTGAAAATGAGACAAATATTAATCCTTTGTTATGAATAATTGAGTTAAAACCAAACCCACATGATTAGGATGAAGTGCACATTCTAGCCATTGGAGCAACAAAAGCAATAGAAGATGCAAGTAATCAAATTGCATATTGAAAACCATGAGAGATTTGACAACATCACAAACTTGCCCCTTCCATGTATTTGTGTTTTTATAACACTTTAACAATGTGTTCAAGGTTAAGTGTTGATACAATCATTAATATGATGTTGTGATGGCATTGTAACCTAATGTTTTGATCAAGGTGCAAGTTCAAGGTATTGTTCAAGGTACTATTTATCTTCATAGGTTCAAGTTAAAATAATACTAGAAAAGAAATGTACTATCCGAGCACCGAAAAATATTCATTACATTCTCAATTTAAAGGAATTCATTATGTTCACATTTTGCAAGTTTGGTTTCTTTTCAAATATGTATAAACATCAAAAAATATGTTGAAAAGGATTTCCAAAAGTTTTTGAAAAATTTACTGCTTCATGTAGGAATGTTAAGATTAAAAATAAAAGAGAACAAAAAAGTGAAGAAAAAGGATCGAATTGAACCTAGTGCAAAATTATTATGATCAAAGGTAGAAAAGAACATAGAGGTGAAACAAAAAAACCAGTTAATGAATGTAACATTGTTGCTATAAAAAAAAATTTACAATGAAAAATATAATAAGTTCATCTACTATTGATGGGTAGCTCAACATATAGCTATTCCACACTTAGCAACAAAATGAGCTAAAAGAATGGGATCTTTAAGGTTTTTGTGGGCTCAAATGAATTGCAACTTTAGATTCACATTGATATTCTACATAATAAACAAAAATGAGAATTTAATATGGGAAGATTTTGGAAACTTCTAAAATCTCATTACTAAAAACTCAAGGCATAAACACATGTTGAAAAGTATCCTAACTTGATCAATTGATGTCTTTGGTTTGATTTTTTAAAAAACCCCCAATTTGGTGGAGACTAAGGCGAAGAGGATAAAATCAACCATGATCAGCAACGTGCCTTGAAGGAAGAATTGATCCCTAAACTGACCAATTGACAAGGAGAATATACCACCACCACTTGCACAAAACACAATCAAAATTAACAAAAACAAATAAGAACACAACTATAAATCAACAAGGCAAATGGACAATAATTAAGGTCTTTAAAAACAATGGGAAGAAAGGTCACATCATTGAAGAAAACCAACCAATTTTGAAATATGCCTCTCACATCACTATGAAACCACCTCAATGGCAAGATTAAATCTAAGAAACATGGCCCACAAGTGTGTTAACACATGAAAAGGAAGAAGGTGTCATAAGTTAAATACTTGGTATGCAAGAATGTGGGCTATCATTCACATTACAATAGTTCAAATTAAAGTAACAAAACTTACCCAAACCTACCCTACACCATTCCAGGATGAAATATTTGGAAACTCGTGGTGGTGTTGGTTTAAGTGTAAATATCTAGAACTAACCATTATATTTGCAAAAGGACTTGAGGTTTGCACAACACATGGTTTGGTAAGTGAAACATGCAACTCATTTTACCAAAACCTAACAACTATGTGCAGTTAACATAATTACATTATAAATCACATATGGAACTACTATGAGATAAGCATCAAAATTAGGCGACAATCAAAAGCTCAAATGTTGGCTAAAATAGGTTCACAACAAGTGTATAACACCATTCCCAAGTCCAAGGAATGGTTGATTATTATTTATGCCATAAATGATGCATGAGGTTTTTTGCTAAGATTTTACATCTTCAAAGGTGAAAGAATTAAAGATGATTGCATTTGAGATTGCAAACTAGGAACATGCATCCATGCAAAAAAAACCATGGATGACATGTTTTATGTTCAACTCATTTTTGAAGTCAATCCTTAGTGGCATATTTCCATCCAATCACCATTTAAAGTAACCCTAAATGGATACATTTCACATGTAATTCTAAAAGTAATAAATATGACACAACCAAGTTCTAATCAAACTTGCTCTTGCTTGTCATTCAAGCTACTTTTCAAATACTCATTCTACCACATTGAATGTTTCTACAACTTGCTTTGCTTTCTTTCTTTTTGTTTCTTTTTTCTCGGGTTCTTTGATTTGTACAACTTCCTTTTTCATAGCCTTTCATTGTAAAATTTTGACAAATTTTATGGATGTTATGACATGGGATTTGTTATAGTTTTTTTTTTCCTCTTTGCAAACAAGCTTGGCAATTATAATAAATGGACAAGGCATAGTGCTTTTAGAGTAGGGTTTTTGGAAATGGCAACTTCAATTTGAATCTCCTAAATATGATCAATTAATTTTGCAACTAGTTTAATGGTTCCATATATTGTGGTTGTTTCGAAGTGGTAGCTTGATTCATAGGTTGTTCCACAAAATACTTTAGCCATTGTTGATTTAGATCATTAAGATGATCATCTCCTTCTAAATGTTCAATTGTAATTGCCATATTCATTAACTTAGTAAGAACTCCATCCTGATTGTCATTTTTTACACCATTTGAATTCTTAATCTCTTCATTTGAATTGGAGATATTTTTAGATGTTATATACACATCATTAGGCTCGGTCTTTCCATTAGATTTAATGGCTAGATAGTTGTTGCCCTTTATGTCTTGTTTGAACAATGATTGATTCAAAGTTTTGTCTGTTCATCTAACTAGTGTTGCTTTATTTAATTCACTATGGTTGTTTCTTAACCATGATGTTATTTCTCTCTTTCTTAAAGGTTGACTTGAATTGCTTGAAGTAATTCACATCGAAAGGCTATAATGCTAGTGACTATAATGCATGAGAGGTGTGTGAATGTAAGGTGATCATGTCCAAACAACAATCAAAGAAGCAGGGGAAAAACTTCATGCCAACATCCAAGCTAATTACAAAGTTAATCCAATTGGGGATGCAATTATCACCTTTGGTAGTACAACAAAAGCCTACAAGAAGTAAGAAAAAACCAAAGGTGCAATGAAAGAGGAAAACAAAATATAGAAATATGCTTTTGAGTTAACAACATTTGGATAGTTATATGCTTGAAATTGATTGGTGAATATTTCATACTTTTACATTACTAGAAGTTTGATGCATTTTGATAATAATATGACAAATGTGAAATTTTACAATAACATTTTAATGCACCGTTAATTTGAAAGTAGGAAAATTTTAATATTTCATCTACTTGCAACCTATTTTAAATAAGTTGTGACCTTTGTCTATATTTTGATGAATTTTAATCATACTTATTTGAAACATGTGGTTGTTAAATGTAATTGTTATAAAGTTAAAGAGCATGTTCATATTAAACATTGTTTTGAATAATATTTTAAAGTTTAATATGTCAAAGCCTACTTGATGGTTTTTTTCCATTTATGCTACAAGTAACTTGAGTGGTCTAATTTACCATGATTGGACCTTACACTATAAACCATTTTTTATTTGTTTCATTCTTTTGTTGTTTTCCTTTTGTGTTTTATGTTTTTATTTTTCATGTTTGATTTTGACCAAGGAGCTTCAAAGTAACTTTGTACTGACCTTGCATAACAATTTTCTATTGATGAACATTTTTTTGAATGTTTCCCTAAAATAGGAGGTAGTCATGTGTTGTTTCTAAATGTAAACGTAATACACCATCCACATTTTTTGTTAATCCATTCACATCATTTATCAATTGTATTTCATCTAATATTTTTGTGATTTGATGCTGATTTTGAAATCTTCTTACAATTGCTTGAATTTTATTTTCTTAAGTTTCATGAAGCGTATTTTGAAGTTGCTTTATTTTCAAACTTTTATAACCCATCAATGACCTTGGATGTTGAGGACTTTGATGTCCTTACTATGGTTGATGGTTGTGGCAGTTAATCCCCTTGTCTTAACTTTGATGTTTGTTGTTGGAACAATTCTTACAATTAATTCTAATTTTATTCCTAATGAGGTATGTTTTAAATCCTAGTTTATCAATGTTGATGGTAAAAGAGTTGGACAACGTGAATAAAGGGAGTCACAAAGCCAATAAACATGTTAGGATTTGGGCTTAAAATGTATTTGATGAATGGAGAAAGTTGTGAGGTTATAATTTAGAAAAATCAATTGTTGATTTATTTGAAAGTGAAAAGATTTTTCGAGGGAGTTGTTGATATATTATCAAGTTTGTTTGTTCTTTAAGTTGCAAATGAAATGGTATTTTTACTTTCTAACTAAGTAGAAATTCTATTTTTCTAAATTATTATTTTTCCTTTTATTTCTTTTATTATTATTATTTTTTAATTGTTTCATTTTGTAGGTTTTTGTTTTATCATTTTGTTTTTAAAAATTTTGTATGCTATTATTAGGTTTTTTTTAAATTTGTGTTTTTGTTGGAATGTTCAACACCCGATCCTCAATTAGAGGTATTAGCAGACTTAATAGGTAGAAGTAGAATCAATGGGTTGTTGAAACTATGTAACTCTAACCATACCTTTCAACATTTTCATTGATCCAGGGTACAATCAAGTAAAACTAGCAAATGATGAATTACATTGTGTGCTTTTGATGCTAGACTTGGGAAGTCTATAAATAAGTTTGATGTTTTTTCTATTCAAGAAGAATGAAAGATGATGGCGTAATAAATTTGTCAACCAACATTTTTAGCCAACTCAATATGAAATTTGGGTATTGTTGCACAAGGAATTTTTCATCATGGGTTGTTCTAAATTCAAAAACATGGACTTTGTAAAGTTTTGGTGGAAGTGCATATTAGGTTGGTTTTGAAATTTTGTCGAGGAGTTTCTAAAAACTAGAAGATTGACATTACAACATGTTATGCAAATCACCATAGACCTATTGTGGATTACCCTATGGATGATGTTATAATTTTCAAGGAATTGATTCATGAATGTTTTATTATTTGGCTTGGTGATAAGTCCAGTTCACATTTGCTTTTCTTATGCCCTCAACCTAAGTGGAAGAAGAACAACAACATGGTTTGTTGCTTCTCTTGTTGGCCACAATGAATTACATTTGAATGTTCATAAGTGGACTTTTCATTTTCTTGCCCTGAAACAAAAAATCTATCACATAGGATTGGCAAGGGGTTGGTATTATGTGTATGGAGGAAACTTTCATTCCACAAGTGTATGATATGGAGGTTAAGGCAATTGAAAGCCTATTTCCTATGAAAAATCAATCCTTTTCCTTCTTATTTTTCCATTTTTTATTTTTTTTTTTTTGTTTCATTCAATAATTTTTTTATTTTTTTTTATTTTTTTTTTTTTTTTCCATTTATGGTTTTCATGTTTGTAGGTCTAATCAAATTAATAAACACTTGAGAGAAAATAATTTTACATTGTATTATCAGTGTGAGTTGAAAGGCGATCATCCTTTTCAATGTGATGAAACTTTTAATGAGGAGGAAAAACCATTTGAGAAGACAAAGGTAATTGTGACTTGTCAATGTTTGATTTCTTCTTCAATTTCAATTTTTTTTCCTCTTGCTTTCTATCTTCATGTTGAATTGATTTGGCTTTTGATTTCTAATTCAATGATTCTTGCCCAAGAAAAACTAGTTATTACTATCGATTTGGTGTTTCTTGTTGAGAGTTGTTGGTGCTTTTTGTTTTTATTAAGTTTCTTTTTTTATTTGTTGATTTCTAACTTTTTTGTTTTGTGTAGGAAGTTCATGTTGAAGGTGATCAACATCTTGCTATAGTTGTTGATTCTATTGTTCTTGTTAATGATGGAGGTGGTGTTGGTAATGATGTCTTTGCCAAAGAAAGAACTATTGCTTTTGTTCTTGTTCTTGGTCTAGAGATACCATGAAAAAGACCTATTGCTACTATTGTTCTTAGTCCAAAGAGACCACCTACTATTGATGGTTATAATGTTGTTCAAAACATTTTGCAAACTTGAAAACCAAGCAAAGCACTTGGTGATGGTAATGATTTCTAGAATGAATGCTTTGATGTTGAACTTCCTAAGCATAATCAACACTTGGAAGTTATTTATGGTCATAAACCACTTGGGGTTTTCAATGTTAACATGTCTTTTGGGCACATTTTTAATCATTTGTAGAATTGTCTAATAACAATTAATCTTGTGTTTGATTTGAATAGGATTCCTAGGATTGCAAAAGATGTAATGGACAAGTCACCTTAAGTTTTGGTGATGATGTTTTTGATTTCCTTAGATGTAGTTTGAGTTTGATTTGAGCTTTGGCAAGCCATTAATTTAGGAGATACATACTTCATAAGGCTTAGAATTTGATGGGTTGTTAAGTGATGAACTCATATTGTTGCACATTCAAGTGATCAATCTACCATTACAAATTTTACTTTCATGCAAGAACTTGCATGAATATATATAGGATTCCAAAAACCAAAGTGCCCGAAGTTTCTCTCTCTCATTCTAGTATGTATGTTGTAGCACCATAAGATGTTATGATTTTGGGGAGTCAAATGCAAATCGCTGCTACACTAGGGATTGTATGCAATAGTGAGCTCCACATTTTTTCTTATGTAAAAAATAAAGGAATTCATTGTTGAACGCAAAGTAATGTATTAAAGAAAACTAATCTTTCCTTCAACAAGGAAGGATATTTGTACTTTGTTACGTACCTATTGTCCAAGTTCATATGCATACATGCCAATATCCACTTTTAGACTTGCAAGCCATATGCTAACAACTTCCTAATCTACAACAAATTATTCTTGATTTTTGATTGCAACTAAATCATCACCTTTTTACGTACCAATCTTCTCCATGTAGACGTTTGCATACTTCATGCATTATGTTACATACAAGTGGATGAATGTTTTCAACACTTCCCCTCAATCTTATGCGGATTTGTAAGAGGAGCAATAAGAGTGTCTAAATAATGTTTACAACCTACACTAAGCCAAAATGTCAAGTGTCATAGGTGGTGCTCTAATTTGTTAAGTCCTACGCTATTGAAGGCATTGGTGTATACACGTCCAAGATCATTGTGAAGCTTATAAAATAATGTACACCCAAGTGGTTTTGTAAGAATGTTAGCAATTAGGTCTTGTGAGGGTACATGTGTGATCTTCATAACACCATTTTAAACTTGTTCTTGAATATAATATATGATGATGGACTTCTATATGCTTAGTTCTTGCATGGAAAATAGGATTGTCAAAGAGCATGATTGTGCTTTGATTGTCACAAGAGATGATCGTTGGCTCTGTACTTTTGATAAGATTCAACTCTATCAACAATCTCCACAACTATAAATGTGTTTTATAGCATCCAGATGAGGTTTTTGAGGGTGCATACAAAATCAATTAACATTGCTCACCACAAAGCCAATGTTAGGTCGAGATTGCAGAAGAAAGTTAAGTTTTCCAACCATGTGTTAGTAGAGATGGGCATCTACCGAAGAACCACCCATGTCTTTTGTGAGATGTAAATTTTCAATCATGGGAAGAATTGCAGAATTGCAATTTTCCAAACCAAAGTCAGCCAAAATTTGAGTAGCGTAACCTCGCTAGATAAGAATGAACCCATCAAGTTGATGGATGTACCCCAGTCCAAGAGAATGAGTCAATGATCCCAAATCCTGCATTTCATAGGTTCGTTGAAGTTGTGCTCAAATGATGTTGATCTTTTCAGCATAATCTCCAGTGAGATAAATGTCATTACCATAAAGTAATAATATGGCTATTCGGCCATTTGTAGCATGGGTGAAGTAAAGGTTGTTGTCTGCATTTGAACGTTGAAGTCCTTGAGCACAAATCTGAGCATCAATGCTACTATACCATGCTTTGGGAGACTGTTTTAGCCCATAATGAGCTCTCTTGAGCTTGCAAACTTGAGTTTCCTTGCCTGGAATAACATAATTTGTTACTGCAACTAAATCATTACTTCTTACATACCAATCTTCTCCATGAAAACATTTGCATACGTCATGCATTCTACTACATCATGGATGAATGTTTTCAGCAAAAAAACCCGAATGTGAGATAAACAAGACATAGATACCAGCCTCACCAGGAATGTATAATTGCTGTTTCCTGCCAACTTTCATGCTCAGAATACCCTCATCCAAACCTTTGATCACCTGTTAGATTGTGCAAGGAGCATCCTTAGCAGTGACTGAATGATCTTTTGACTAAAGAATGTGTGCTATCTACAAGTGCTGTACACAAATGCAGAATAAGTAAATTGCAGAAGCAGCAAATTGCAGTTCGAAGAAGCAACAGCTGAGAAAGTGAAACCTACCTGAGATACATCCAGCTGGAGAAAATGTAGGGCAATCCCTTCTTCAATGACTTGTAACATGATCACAAAACAACATTCAGATTCTAGAAAACCCAACAATCAATTACATTCAGGAAAATCAAGCTCCAGCAAAAGCTGTGCAATTCACAAGGCAGTAGTAGTCAGGTTGTTCATGCCCCAACATCTGTGTATCAGATTGCAGAGAGTTGAAATCTCTGAAAACAAATCATTGGAAGGTAGGTAACCCACAAGAGAGAAAAAAATTCTCCACAACAACACTTTGACAGTAACATGAGAAAGACAATCTCCACGACAACACTTGAATGTAATAGGACAAGGCCCAACACAGAAGAAGGAGGAGGAGAAGAAGAATGACTGCTGTCTCTTTGGGCTTTCCATATTTCAGCAATATCGAAGAGGCCAAAGCTCATACTTATCAGCCAAATTACGAGGAGCAAAAAGAAACAACATAAGAAGAAGAAGAAGAAGACGAGGATGATGATGATTATTATGAAGAAGAAGAAGAGCAAGAAGAAGAAGAAGAACAAACCTGTCAAAGACCTTGCCAGGAGTCATGAAGATGTAGTGAGCAGCAACCTGTTGGCAATGCAAGAAGCAAGGAAACTTCAATGTCACTAACTCATTTGGTCAATGCCTGGCGAGGAACAGAACGCCCTGCCTGGCATGTCTGTGATGCTCTGCTGTGCCAGGAAACTGAACTTCTTCTCATGCGTAGTAGATAGCTACATAGGGAAAAATTCAGAGCAAGGAGAGAGAGAGAGAGAAAGAGAGAGAGATGCAGCAAACTGGATGATGGATCTCTACTACCTACAAGTTGAGTTCTCCAACATCCAGCAACCAAGGAAACAGCAGGAGGAGGAGGAGCGGTGGCGGCGGCGGCATACCTGGACGTCCACTGCTGGCTGGCGATAAAGAATGCGCAATCAAGGCTCTCTTCCGTCAGGAGCTAGCCAGAAGAAGAGAAAAAGGTGCGCATCCTTAGGGATTGATTTCGCGAGAAAAGCTCACAAAGAAAAAAAAACCGAGCTCCTCCAGCTGCCGCTGATTCTGTAGAGCCAACACGCAAGCTTTGGGTTGTCGGGAACACTATGGTACTAGTGTCAAGCTCGGAAGATGGGGAGAGAGAAACAACCACAACAACAAGGGACAGCAGCAGCAGCACTCTGAACCGCCTCATCGCCATTGCAAACTTCCTTAAGCTTCACCAGCCGTTATGGCGTGCCCATGTCGTGGAATTCTTCCAGGTTGTTGCTCTTGCCCTCACACACACACACTCCCAGCTTCAAGCTTGCTTTCCTGCTTGCATGGATTTTGCAGCCGGAAGGAGAAGAAGCTGATTCATCGTGCAAGAATGGATTTGTTTTGCAGGAAGAAGAAGGAGAAGGAGAAGAAGAGGAAGAAGCTCATGGTGTGAGAATGTTGTATTTCGCAGGAGAAATTGTGGGAGAAAGTGGATCCCCGATGGTTGGCATGTCTGCAAGCTGCAACAGTGAAGGACTGGCTGCTCTTGCCCTCTGGAATTGCTCAGGTGTACATCCATCTCTATGGGTCTCTATTCTGTCTGTCTGTCTTTTGATTTCTTTCTTTTTTGTGAAGGCCTGAGAAGTGAGAGATTGTTGCAGTTTTTCTTTTGCCATGGTGATTATTGTGGCCAGTGTCTGAAAAACACTACCCAAATCTTGCATGCATAGAGAGGGATCTGTGCAACAATGGGATGAGCTTCAAAGACATAGAGATGAAGAAGAAGATGCTCCATGAGAATTGCACTGGGGCTACCATATTAGGGTTACAGTAATGTTTCTTTCTTTCTTTCTTTTAGCATATGGTTTCTTCTTCTTCTCAGCTGTTTCTCCAGATGTGAATCAAATGTTGTGGAAAACATCCTCATGTTTTCTGATGGGTGCAACAGATCTTGTGGCTTGGTTCTCTTTTTGTTCGATTTGCAGGATGACTGGCTTTCATCACTGAAGGAGTTTGTGCGGACAGCACAATCTCTAGCTCTGCAACGACAGCCGAAAACTGCTACAAATGGTACTGAACTTTCACTGACAATTATTACTCCCAAATCTCCATCTTGTTTCTCTCCTCTGCTAATGATGCTGGAGAATTAAAGATGAGATCAAGCATTTCATCCTCCATAGACTGAAGGGCTTGAGAACCTTGGCAGCGGTTTTGGTGTTTGCACATAGGGTAGTAGTACATTGAGTCTGGGGTATGTCTTCCACAGTTTAGTGTTCCAGGATTTGTCTCATGATCTGCTACTCGACCACTTCACTGATGTATGATTTTCCATGTAGCTCTTTCAGAGATGTTGGCAGCTCCCATTGGCAGTGTGCTGGCTCAAGGAATGAGTGCCAAAAAGCGCCATGAGGTAGGTACACAATCAGAAATTCATGCTGTAGGAGATGCATCAGACATGGGTACCAAGCAAGATCTCTTGGTTGGGAAGACGACAATGACATTGATTTTACAGTCTCTTTTCTTCTGCCTGACCTGACATGGGTTCTTGTTCAGTAGATTGAATGTAATAATCAGTGGCAACAGAAGGATCTCTTTGATTGTGTATTTATTTTTGTTTTTCTCCAATGCTGCAATTCATTTGCAGATTGCAGCATTGTCATCATTGGTTGCAAATGTCGCCAAATCAACAGAAACAACAAACGTGATCGATGTCGGAGCTGGTAAGGTAATCTTTTCCCACTCTGTCTTTTGTCATATGCTTCTCCTGGAACCAACTTGCAGAAAGCTGTAGAATGAGGAAGCCATTGTAAGGTAGCTGTTTGCAATTGTCAAGGCTCTATTGCTACCTGTGGGTTATGCACAAAACATGTTCAGGGGAAAGCAAGGAGAGGACTTTGTTTAAGAGGAACATGATTGCAAGAGGGACTTGAGAGGTCTGAGCGGGTTTAGGGTTTTCATCCTGGAGTTGGGTGGCTGTTGGGTGTGGTGGTGGTGGGGCAAATGTGGAAGCAGGGATACCTGGGTCTAGTGTTATCGTTTGAGTATCGAATGGCTGTTGTGGCAGTTGATGCATGTGCCCACCATTCCAATGTCACCAATGAACGTGCCACTCGCATTGAAAAGCATTACAATGCACAATTGCGTAAGACACAACAAGGTGTGAGATTATTGCTGTGATGGGTTTTTATGTGACCAAAATATGTCTCAATACCAGTGTTGCTTGCTCCCAGTGCCAGTTGCAGAAAAACTGGATGCTCTCTTCGTCTCAAAGGCTCACAAGGTTGTAGTGTGGTGATTTTTTTTCTACTTACAGTTGGTGTGGATTACTCCTCCAAGGAGCTGTGTGTCCCACGCACAGTGACATGCTGTGTGGGTTCAGGAGAGACGCACACAGCCTTAGCTTCACTAATGCTGGCACTTCACAACCAGAGTCAGGAGTTGGAAGAACCCATGTTGTCAACAGCTGACCACAACTGCATCAACGAACATCCTTCTCACTTGAAGGAGGGAAGAAGCAGCACACGGGATGTGGCGGCAGTACTGGCAGGGTTGCATGCATGTGGGGATCTCTCTGCCACTATGCTCCGGTACTTGCCTGTAGTTCTTTCTCCCCCCCCTTCTCTCTCTCACTCTCTATCTTCACTTTTATTGGTTAAGAGTTGGATTTGCTGCTTCTTCTCATCTGTTGTTTCTCTTTGTGAATTCAGAATTTAGGGTTTAATGTTTAGGGTTTAGCTTTAGTTGCACCATGAGTGTCCTTGTCATCTGAGTATTTAATTGATTGTTTCAACAGTTTTTGCTTTGTCGGTGAGTTGTTTTGCAGCTCGAACTTTGTAGACATGATCATTGTCGCAGACTCAGGCAGGTTTTGTGCTTGAGAGATGACTGATGCAAAAGATGTTGTATTTTCTGTTCTTCTTGCTGACTCTTGGGGTTTTTTTGGTTTGCTGCTTGAAATGGAAATCCCACTTTTGCAGAACTTTTCTGGAGTGCAAGGAGGTGAAAGCTGTTATCAATGTCGGATGCTGCTACAACTTGTTGACAGAGGAGTGCAGCAGCATGACAGGTGAAACAACAAAGGACTCGATGTCAGGTTTCCCTCTCAGCAAAGGAGTTCGTCACTTAGGTTTACACTTGGGCAAAAATGGACGTGATCTCGCTTGTCAGGTATATAATTCATCTGGTCATGCTCCCAAAATTTGGAATTTGCATGGGCTCCACCACCATCACATCTTATGGAAGTGCTCCAGGAAAACAGATCTCTCTCTGTGCAATACATATTCACAGATTTGTATCACAAGATCGTCAATATGTGCAATAGATGGGGTAACATTTGTTTCTTGTGCTGCTGATAATGAACAGAATGAATGCTGTGTTTGTGGAGGGTGCAGAGTGCAGAAAGGTGGAGGGATGATCTGCCTGAATCAGCACTGCGGAATTTTGAGTCTCATGCCTTTCGAGCTGCCTTACAGTTGGTATGTTTCTTTCTCCCTTGTTTTCCCAGTCTGATTGAAAGCAGAACTACAAGGAGATGCTTGAAATCTAGGTTATGTTTCGTAGTCCAGTATGGAGGGGAAGGTCGAAAATTCCAGTTTGTTGGCCAGCAATCCATTACGCTGATTTTCTTTCCAGTGGAAAACCTTTCCAGATTCTTCTACAATTTTACCCAGAGACAGTGATCTCAAACCCATCAGTGGGTCGTATAGGAAAGGCACGTCGTAGACGACAACAAGCTGCACACCGTCAAGTTATAGCTATTCCCACAAACCAACAAAGTTCTAGTGGTGAGAACCAAGCAAGTGAATCTTGTAGTCAGACTTCAACTTCAACTCATGCCTCCAATGCAAAATCATGGGGTGAGGGAGCAGAGAGCTCACTAAGCTCACCCATTTTGTCTAGTGGTAGAAACTTGGCAACAACAAACCACATGATGACAGCAGCAGCAGCAGCATTTGAGGAGTATACGAGATCAGCGCTGCAACGCTTAAACCTGCCAATGATATCAAAGCATGATTTCACATCCGTATGGGAGTCAGTGGCACCATACATGGTTTTTAGACAACCAAGCTCTCACTTTTTCTTTTCTGTTTTGTTTGCTTTTCTTTTTTGATGGGTTTTTCCTGCTCTGTTTTTTTTCCCTTTCTCACAAAACACCTCAATAGCAACATAAAAAGGATGTGCACTTTGCTTGCTTGCTTGCTTTGTGGCAGGATTTTGTGGGACCATTCTGGTCACTGAGGGCAGTACTGGCACCAGTATTGGAATCTTATATCTTGCTTGATCGACTATTGTATCTTGAGGAACACTCACAAAACAACAGTAGCACTACTGGTCAAATAACTGCAGAGCTTGTACCTCTGTTTGAACCTTCTGTCTCTCCTCGCAACATGGTCATCATTGCTTGCCGCCAAGATCCTCACTAAAACTACAACACGCAAGCAGATTTCAGTTTTGCAGGATTGATATACACAATGAAACATTTTTGTAGACAGAAGATACACATGTACAGTGGAACACTTTGTCTTGTAGAAGGTAAAAGTTACAGATGGTGCTATTTAGGATTACTCTGGCTTCTGCAGCTTCTGCTGCATCGTATCTACCTGGACTCTTTGCAAACCTGGAGCAACAGAGGTGCTTTGGACACATTTGAAGCATAAAACTGTTTCCAGAAGACCCAACTGTGTTTCTGTGTACTGTCTACAATTGTTTTCTACTTTTGAAGATTGTAGGTTTGCTTTGTCAAATCTTTCTTGTGGTTTTTTAGTTGTGATGTCTTCTTCTTCTTCTTCTTAGAAGTCCAACAACTCAATTGGCTTCTGAAGATGGATTCCGAAATGTGCAAACTGATGACTGTTGTTGGTGGGCGTCTCTTGAATGATATACTGCACATTGCCAGATAGATCACTGTTACTGTGATTTTTTTTCTTTGTGAGAGGAGGATGACTCTCTGTTACAATTGGGCTTCAGGTTCTTCACACAGCTAAGAATTGGAATTAGCGGAAGCCTCTTCTGAATCCCTCAATTCTATCTCTCCCAATGAGAAGAAATCCTGAATGTGACAGCCAGCAAGAAGGTATCCGACCTGCAACCATGAAGGCATCTGGACCCACAACCAATCAGCCAGCACCATGAGGAAGAGAAGGCATCTGGACCTACAACCAATCGGCCAGCATGATGAGGAACAAGAAAACAAAACCCAACTCTGAAGGAAAAAGTAAAGAAGACAACAAAGACAATTAAGTGAGGAGCAGGTTTCCTTACACTTCAACAGCAGCAGCAGCAACATGTATGCTATTGACCATCTACCACAACATCACCACTGACCAGGTAGTTCCTTGCAATGGGTGGAGGTTGATGAAGAGAACAGAGTCATAGGAAAAAAAAAACCCCAAGAAGACGAAGAAGAAGAAGAAGAAGAAGAAGAAAAAACAGGGGTTGTAAAATCTACAAAGTTATAAAGTTTGCACCTCAATTTGCTGTTTTACACAGTTTAACTCAGCTCCTCAATTGTTTGCAATAACTTTTCAGATTTCTCCAACTTTCTACTCAGATTTCAACAATCTTGTGACCTATAAATTGGGTATTTGCACAACACAATTCCCCTACCAAACAGTAGGAACACATTACTGGTGCTCTAGCTTATTAGGGTTAACTGATGTGCAAGTCATCCCTTTTATGTGCTGGGGTTCAGACTGATGACATTCAGTCTGGAATTGTCGTCCCATCAAGAAATTTGCTGGCAGTGGTGGTGGAGGGAGGAGAGAGGAGATTGCATTTGGGTCTATTTGGGATGCCCTTGGATTGTGAGGAGCAAGAGAGAGAGAGAGATAGAGAGAGAGAGAAATTGCCCAAGGGTTTGTGTATGTGTACATATTAAGGTTGATTCTAAAGTGATGTTTTGCTTTAACTTTCTTGATTTGTCTTTGTATGATGTAAAATATAAATGTCTCCCTAATGTAGAAAAAAAAATTTAAATTATATATATATATATATATTACAGGTATGGTTCTTAATCAAAAAAAATTCTGGGTTTTTTTCTTTTTATTTTATAATTTTTGTGCATGTGTACATGTTAGGTATGTTTTTGGATTGAATTCTAATTTTTTTCCTTTCCTTTTTTCTTTTTTTTTTGGTATAATGTGTAAGTTAGGACAATGTTTTGAATGTATCCTTGATCTTGATTCTTATTTTTGTTTTGGATGTGAATTTCTTTTGTAAAATCATGGATGATGGATGGCCTTTTATGTGGACTTGTTTCATGATGGAAAATGAGATGACAATGACCATAACTCTTTCATTGGTGGAAGGATCTTCATCATTCATGATTATTGCACCTCAATTGGTGCAATTACTAACTGTAAAACAATGTCACCAAAAAAAAAGTAATAAACAATGAAACAAATGTTAGAGGGAGATGGAATGATGTTTTTGCTAACATCCTCGATTTATATGAAAAGGAGCGGAAGCATTTTGGCAAAAATTATTTGTCATTCAAACATTGGACATACATTCGCACCAAACACCATCATCAATTACCAAAAGAGTGTTGTCATAAAGAAGAACCAATATAAAAAAATTGAAAAAATGAAAAGTGAATATTGACAACAAAATGCTTTGTTGGAAGAACAAACTAAAAGTAGTAGGTCAACATGGCCATGGTTTGAACACATGACAAGTATCATGGAAAGTTTTGCCAAGGAGAAGGTGTACCTAGAGAGGTTGATCAAGGCACTAGAAAGTTGTTGAAGAAGAGGAACACAAAATGTCAAAAATTCAAGTGTTCATACCTATTGTTTTTCAATGAAAATAGGGTAAAATATGTGCCACTTCCTAAAATGTTTGTTATTACATTAGAAGAAGGTACACATGGGTGTAGTCACACTAACATGTACCACAAGTGTAACCAATGCTTGGTCAGGTGAAAGCACATTAAGGGTGAAACATTTTTCACCAAAAAAAGTGATGTATAACAAGTATTATAGTATGTAGTAAGTTAAAATTTTGATGGTATTCTTTGGCTATCCTAAACACAAGCAAAAAACTTAAAAATTTGCATGACAACATTTTGAAACTCAAAGTTTACTTTGAATGAAAATTAATCTTGATCCAACAGTTAGATGAAGAGGATTGGATGAAATTAATGTACATACAATATATAACTTATAGTTTTCAACAGCCATAGGGCCCCATGTTTATGATTCATGAAACATTACCAAACAAAAAAAATTGAAAAATAATCCAATGCCCATCTATAAAATCTCCCCCTCTTTGATATGGTAGTGGTTTGTTTCTTTTAAAAAATTATTATTATGCATTTATTGTTCTAAAATGCAAAAAACACACATTTTTTGAATGAAATTTCATCAAAAAACTTTAAATCTCTAAATGGTCCTAGATTTAATTCATGTATATCAATATCATACACAATAAAAAAATTCACTCAAAAATTCCACTCATAACTTTAGTTTTGAAATATATATGCAATTTTTTCAAACTTTGTGATAGGCATTATTTTGTCACATATATATTCCAAACATTCAAATTTTTCATTGTTTGTTGGATTTTAAAAAATAATTGATTAGATTAAGTTTCAAGTTAATCAAATATACTTAGAACAAGAAAAAATAATCCAAGATGTAATGTCCATACATTAGCAAAAAAAAATAATTGCAAAAAAATTATACTTGTGACAAAAAATTTTGAAGGGTTAAGTGTGTTTATGCCTAATTTTGTGTTAACATTTTAGGGGAAAAAAAAAAAAACTCCAAATGGATCTGCTTTTACATAATGTTATTTTCAATGCATTGGTATATTTATTGTAAAAATTTGAAATCAATCAAATGAATGAAAAACGCCTAAAAGCACTTGGAAACCATTGTAAACAATCTTTTTACTACTTAAAAGGACTTGTAAATGGACTTGATTTTTTTTTTGAAAATGACATAATTTTAGCAGAATTTTTATGTAAACCATAACATAATATTGAAAAATTTCAAGATTCTTAAAGATTTTTTAACAAACTCTTGTTCAAAATATTCCAAAAAATTATGTATTCCAAAATAAACACCCCATAAATAGTCGCCCAAGGGGTTGGCTGTGGTTTGTGTTATTTCATTTACACCCACATACTTCTCTTTTTACCCCAAAATGTTTTTTTACAAATTGTCCAGGGTCTTTGATAAGGTAACATCTTGCAAATGTTCATTCATTGGAAATGTGAACTACTATTTGCGGAAGGTTTTATCAATGTTGAAATACACAAATTAGAATATAAAGAAAGAATGATACTTTGCTTATAAAATCTAATGAAAAGTTGGCAATCAAGTAAATGGAATTTGAGCTTCAAAGTCAAAAATTAGAATTAGAATCTCGTTCACAAGCTCAAACAATTCAATTAGCAATTGCCAAAATGCTTAGTGATATTTTACATGCTTACAAGTTTTCAAGTATTTGTAAGTGCGTAACTTTGTATAAATACGCAACACATTGAAAAAAAATCCTTCATTTTGTCTTTATTATTTCAGAGTTCTATAATGTTTTTATATTTGATTTTTTTGCAAATTTTCAAATTGCATGAGTTAAAAATCATCCTTACGCACATGTGATCCAAATACAATGCTATTCTAATAAAAACAAAAAAATCTAATTCACCCATGTCCGAAACAACCTTTATGTAAATTTTTCAGTTTTTTTCCTTCTTATTTCAAAGTTGTATAATTTTTTTGAATTTGATTTTTTTGCAATTTTGCAAATTGCTTAGGTTAGAACTTAGAAATCATCCTAATGCACATGTATTCTAAATACCACATCATTTTAACAAAACTAGAAAAGCTAATGCACCCATGCCTAAAACATCCTTCATGCAAATTTTTTGAATTTTTTTCATCTAATTTTAGAGTTGTATAATAATAATAATAATAATTATTATTATTATTTTCCATTTTTGCAAGTTGCATGGGTTAGAAGTTATCCTTATCCACATGCAGTCCAAATACTAGGCCATTATATTAGAATAAAAAAAACTGATGCACCCATGTCCAAAATGGCCTTTATGCAATTTTTTCAAAATTTTAAATCTTATTTAAAATTTTGATTAAAAAACTTTTTGATTTTTTTTTCCCAATTTTGCAACATTGCATGGGTCAAAAACTAGCCTTAAGCACATATGGTCCAAATACTTAACCAATATAATAAAATAAAATAAACTACCCACCAATGTTCAAAGAGGATTTATGTAATGTGCAAAAAATTATCACAATTTATTGGAAAAATGTTTATGAAGAACATGAAATAGGGTTAGGTTAAACACTCGTCCAACTTATGAAAAGTTCAATGTGCATCTTTTTTCCATGTTGTGAAACTACTTGACCTTTACGAGCAAAAAATACTTACCCCTTAGCATTACAAAGAGGATCTATTTAAGGATTTTTTAAAGGTAAGGGTACTCACATCAACTAGCAATAATTATGAAGGACATAATAAGCCATCACAATTCCGAGAGCTCTATTAACCCATGCATTGGGGTCAAAATAGGGTATAAAGACAAATCTAAGACAAGGGGACTGAATTCATGACAGTCCAATAATGAGATATTCTATAAAATATGTTTTAAATTGTGATTTTCCAAATAAATTTTCAAAATTTTAAAATCTTTATGACCCAAAAAGATGCTGCATTATACTATAATGTAAATGTGTACATAATGTTTTTCCTAAAAATGTCATTTTCAAATCATTTCACATATTTAAAAAGCTTTTTTTGCAATGAAATGCATTGGTTACATTGTTTAAAGTCATTTTTGGTACTCCATACTCATTATATTCATTTCAAAATTCACCAAATGTTTCCACAATACACCAAAAATATTGTTGTATAAGTCCATCCAAAATTTCAACATTAATTTAAGTAACCACTTACCACAATGGAAATTAAACAATGGTTACATCTTGTAATGGCTCCTTATTATGATTGCACCCATTGATGTAATGCAAAATCTTCCACCTATTTTTAAGAATCTAATATATTAATTCACTACGTCAGTCTGTCTAATGAGGGTTTTGGGGGGTGGGGGAGGGAGAGGTCGGTGAAGCAACGGGCGACCAGTGTCAGTCTGTGACAAGGGTTGGACCACCACGATTTCCATGTACAAACCGTCTCCACAAAGCATTGCAGCCATCCGAAGGGTAGGAATGATAGTCGGATCGCATCCCTCTCCCACCGCACCAGAGGCGGATATAAAAACCTTCCCCTCCCCCCCACTACCGAAAGAACCGGTGGTTATATAGAGGAGCGTGTTTTCGAAAATTTCCAAAACTTTCGGGAACCAAGGTTCAAAATGTCAGAACCGGGGTTTTGGGTTTTCTCACGTCGAGTAAGGGAGTAAATACCCGGACTAATAACCTAAGGGTACACACGGCTAGTTCTGATACCCGCACAACGTCGGTCGGGACCACTGCGTGTTCGGGGTGGCTGGAGTGGCGTAGCCACGGGTGTCCGAAGGTCACAAATACCACTAGTCCCAAAATATTTTCAATATTAACCTTATCAAATTCATTTGTTGATCAAGCATGATTTTATCCAAATTTCCATTAGCCAACTTGAAATCATATAAAAGATAATCTTGACTTGCATAGCTCGCATATCTAAATAAATAAGTTTTAATTTCCTAAATTTTAACCATCATGATCAACTTTTTAAATTGATCATGCTCAAAATTGTTCATAAATAAAAGACATTTTGAATTGGTCCCCATCTGTTGTTCCAAAAGGAATTGAACAACATATGTTCCAAAACAATTTGTCCATGTTAGAAATTGTTTGCAAAAAAATTGAATTGCAGCTTTTTCATCTATAAGAATAATTTGTAAGGATTGTAATAACTTGTTTGTTCAACATTTGGGAAAGCGAAATATGTGACCCATCAATGGCGCCACAAACATTGGGTAAGCCACATGCATCAAAAAATCCATCCATGATCTTAAGTAAGGGTGGACCATGAGGCATAAAAATATATTGACTAAACAATTCATGGACTTAAAAATTAATGCATCAACAACAATATCAACATATTTCTTATTGTAAAACCCAACATTGAATTTATTGGCAATAATGTTTACATTAACCCCATGTGTAAATCAATATAACCCCCAACCCAATATCTTTTTTAGGCTCTAATGGTCTTCTAACAAATATAGTAGCTCTAGGTTTGACAAAATTAAGTTCCAATTTTCTTGCCAAATACATAATGTTCCATAATGTTATGAACACTAATATTAGACATGGTCACATGATGAATGGAGTTCATTCACATAGATTTCCATCCATGACTTCATTGTTCATTAGTAGTCCATTTACATAATGTTCCATAATGTTATAAACACTAATATTAGACATGGTCACATGATGAATGGAGTTCATTCACATAGATTTCCATCCATGACTTCATTGTTCATTAGTAATCCATTCATAATTAACTTGCAATTCATTTATGGTTAATTTTCAGTTCATTTTTAGATAATTCTAACTAGTTAACTCCTAGTTCATTTTCAAACTCTTTTAATTCACTTTTAGTTAATTCTTAGTTAAGTCTTAATTAACTTGTAATTCAATTATATTTAACAAGTTTCTTAAGAAGCTTCCCTAATAAGTGGGCACATGAAAACCTCCATGGAAGTTTCTTTGCACTAGGTCCCCAAAGGAGTATAAATAAAAATACGTAGGACCCTTCATTACCTTCAATTTGTTCAACACTAGTTTAAAGTACAATCTTGTTTTATAGCCTTGTAACATTTTATTTTTTTTGTTTTTGCTTTCATACCTTGTCACAATAATTTATTTAGTTTTTTGCACATTTTGTGTCTTATCTTTTGCCTCTTGTGGTTTTCTTTTGATTTTTATGTTTTGTGTTTATATTTACATTTACATTTTTTTTCATCATTTTTTTTCATAATTTTCATGCATGTGACCATAATTCATACAATATGGGTAAGGGTGATTGGTAGGCTATTTTAACATTTTCCACATGGCTATTTCATTTTCTTATGGCTATTTCATTTTGAAGCATGTGAATGCAATGTGGCTATTGTCATTCATGGGATATGGTTGGATGCGACTAATTATTGCTCAAAATGAAAATACGGCTACAAAGTACAGACCTATTTGGTGTTCCTATAGCAATATTGACATGTTTTTTCCAACAATGATACATGTATACATAAGAAATAAATCACTCGCATCAATTTGTGCACAACTTTTAGGTATCAAAACAAAATGTTGAATTCTAACAATATCTTGCATTTTTCACCCATCAATTTAGCAACAAATGTGAAAGAACCAAGATAGCTCTGACTGATCAAAGTGATGTCAATGCACCTATTCCTCCAACTTAATGTGCTTTGCAAACAACTTGGTAGGTTTACATTTGTTTGTGAACATCTTCATTCCCCTATCATCCCCCACAATTTACCTTTATCAAACAATCTTATTTTAGTTTTTCTAAAGTAATTGTAAAATGCACTATCATCACTCTGCTACACTAAAGACAAAAAAACATAGAGGCACATAAAGATGAGATGTGCCTAAAAGGAATGACAGGTAGAAACAAAATGTGCCCCATGAACTGAAATGGAGAATAGATTATGCACACCACATTATGGTTCATGTGACTTCCCAAAGAAGTTCATATACCAATGAGATTGCAAAGAAATCTCCACAACAACAATTTGAAGGTAATGAGAGAATGCTTCACCTAAAAAACTCAACACAATGAATTGTAGAGCTGCAAAAGACCATATACTAGGATTGCCAAGATCGCCCCCCTAGCTTCCTCATAGAGAAGCTTCCTCCAAGTAGGACCAAAAAAAGGCTTCATATGTGCACCTAGCTTGTCAACATCATGATCACAATCTTTTGGAAGTTGAAAACTTAATTTCAAAGCAAGGAATGACATTACTACCATCACAATGTTTGTTCTTACAATGTTGCCATGAAACAACTGAACGAAATCTTAACATATGTATGAGGAGGTGATTAACATGAGAGTTACTATATGATGGTGGTGAAGAACTCAACCTTGTTTGATGGGTTGTTGATGCCTAGTCAAAGTTATACAACAAAATACTTTCAAGGAGGGTTGAGGCCTAATCCAAGAATGGATTGATCTACCCAATAATAGTTGAAAGTTTCTACATGCTACAACCACACATAAGACAAGAAAATCAAGATGCCACATAAACACATAACCACAAGATGCAAACACATTCGAAAGACTACAACTTTATGCCTTCAAGGGGGATTGAACCCCAATCCACATTGGATTCTACCCAATTGCAATTGAAGGTGACCTAAAAACCAACAAAAGCACACATCATTCACAAGTAACATATGAATGAAATGAAACCTAGCTTTAATGCAAACAAGCATAAATAACAAGTTGGGATGGGAGGGTGGTAAAAATGGAAACCAATCCATGACTCAGTTTTACCCAATTGACATTGAAAAATTGACTTGCACAAAAGCACACAAAACTAGAAACTTGTTACATGTTGAAATCAACTAAAAGAAAAGCCTTCATTAGAATGCATTCATATAAACCCAAAGGCTAATGAATTCAACATCATTACAAAGATAAACCTCCACTACATAAAGAACATACCTAGGCATGTGCCCCTAGGCATGTGCCCCTAGAATGCATTATAAATCCACACAATATCAATGTTTGTCGATTTGTTAATCTTAAATGGCAGTGTAAAACGGAAATGTGTTTAGAAAATAAAATTTCTAAGCATACATCCTAATGATCATATCCAAGTGAATTGTGAAACGGTTTTTCTACTTGTTCTTGATGTAAATTAAAGTTGAGAAGGTCTATTCATCCTCTACTAAACCTAGTGTGATCACAATGGATATTTCAACAAGCTTCAAAACTTTGAAAGCCTCTCCTTCAGAATGCCATTAGATCCTAACTTTTGCCACAATCGAGATGTTGGGTTATAGTTAAATGGTGGTAGTATGGTAGAATTGTAGTTACTTATCATTGTGACAACAACAAAAAAACCTGCCGATCCAATTTCCAACCATCCAACAAAACTGGACACATCACACCACCATCACTAGTTAATTATGGGTGACAATATTGTGCTTTGAGCAAGGCAAGGTGCCCAAGAAATGTTTGTTCATGATTGGTTTGTAACCAATATTGTGGGTAGATTATTCCTGTAACATTCAATACCTCTTATGTAAGGAATCTCTTATCAAATTCATTGATTAGTTGTTGCACAACTTGAGTGCATTGTGTTTTCACCTCTTGCATAGATTGTGCCCAAGCTTCTTGAGTGACCATGTTATGGAAACCAGTTAACTTGCATGTTTTGTGAATGTTATATAATCTACCATAGTAAAAAAATGTTGTTTATACTCCAAAAATCAGATTGTTCCACCAAATATTATGCAAAGGATCAAAGGTGTGGTCAATGAAATTTTGAAATTGTGGGACGCCACTATAGTTGTACTTCATCACAATACGTGTTGTGTAAGTTAGCTTGACAAAACTTCACACTACCCACAAAGTCACAAATGAAGATCTCTTTGTTTTGAGCATATTTGCTCAAACCTTGTAGAGCTTCCAACATAAGCAATAGACAAGTATGCCCCATAATAATCTCAATGTCACATAACAATTCATAGTTAACAACTGCAAACTCATTAGCAGTAGCATTTTTGCCATTTTCACCAAAAGAATCTTAAACTCTTCAAGGACCACCTTGCTAAAAGCAACCATGCTAATCCATCTAGTTTTAATGTTGCACAAAATTTTGAAACCTTTTGTCTCCATAACTTTAGCCAATTTTGATCTCTCCAAATTCCTCTTGGGACTATGATTAAAATATGTGTACACACTTGCTAATAATGCTTCAATCTTCACAACTATGGGTAGATTTGAAAGGGTGAGGGTTACCAAGTTGGTCCTGTGAGTTACACAATGCACAAAAATAAAAAAGGTGGGGACTTCTCTAGGTGAAAGCACACTAACTGATTCACTTTTGTTCAAAAGAGGTGATGTATAACAAGTATTATAGTACATAGTAAGCTAAAATCTTGATGGCATTTTTTAGTTATCTTAAACACAAGTAAAAAAAATTAGAAATTGCACAACAACATTTTTGAACTCAAAGTTCATTTTGAGTTAGAATTAATTTTGATCCAATGGTTAGATGAGGAGGATTGAATGAAATCAATGTACATAGAATATATAACTTATAATTTTTCAATAGGCATAGGGTTTCATGTTTATGATTCATGAAACATTACCAAACAAAAGAAAATTGAATGGAATGCCCATCTATAAAATCTCCTCTTTTTTAATATAGGAGTGATTTTTTCCTAAAAGATAAGATATTATTATGCATTTATTACTATTTTAAAATATAAAAAATTGAACGGAATTTCATCCAAAAACTTTCAATTTCTAAATTGTCCTAAATTTAATTGATTTATATCAAATCATACACCATAAAAAAATTCACCCAATAATTCCATCCACAACCTTAGTTTTTAAATATATATTCAAAATTTCAAACTCTGTGATGGGTATTATTTTGTTATGAATGTACTCCATATGTTGAATTTTTCAACATTTGTTGAATTTTTCAAAATAATTGATTAGATGAAGTCTAAAGCTATTGAAACATACTTAAAACAAACAAAAATAATCGAATATGTGATGTCCATACATTACCAAAAAACTTAATTGCAAAAAAATTGTACGTGTGATTACAATTTGGGGGGGGTGGGCTTAGTGTGTTTTCACCCCTCTCTTAACTAGGTTGCAACCTCAGTTTTGATGCCTTGGAAGGTGGCAACACCATCTGCATCAAAGCATACAACCTTAGTAGCCAAGTCATGGTCAAACAATCCCCTAAAACCTTTCACCAAGTTTCGGATCATGTTTGTGAAATTATTTGTTGTGTAGCCTTCTATGACCCATTTTAGATTCACAAAAATATGTGTCCTTTTGAAGTCTTCAACAACATAAGCATGAATTAAAATCCATGACTGGTTATCTATATTAATCATTTCATCACAACTTACATAAATGTAGTTTGTTGTTTTGATGGTTGTTTTTGTAATTCCAAAACCACATTGTTCATGCATTTTGCCATGCCCCAACCACTAGTGTTTGTCCAATGCTTGTTAGGAGTGTTCACCACCTTCAAAAATTTTAAGAACCCGTGCATGCTCTCAAAGTTAGTGATGGGTCTCCTTGACTTCAAAAAATGGAAAAGGGTAACAAATTGCACATATACATATTTGCTTTTTAGCCTTATTATGCTTTTCAACTTGAAGTTGAATGCCATCATGTTTGGTTATGGCATAAATCTTCTCATTCCGAACATGTTGGTTATTCGAACTAATGTAAGATATCCCAAGCACCCTACTAAGTTGAATCACCTTACACATCCACTTGCCACTATGATTTTTTTACCCATCAAGTTTGGTGACAAGTAATTTTTCCCTTTTTCAATTGTGGAACAAATTTTGCATTGAACCATTTTCACCTTGCCATTTGGCCCAACAATTGGTTCAGCCCAAGGAAACTTTGCCACCCATGTATCCTAGAAGGTTCGAGTCAACTGCCATTTAGCCTTCCATTTCTTCTTCTTAAATGCAATCATTTTCTCACCTCTCTCATCAACAATGAGGTCAATAGGATCAATCCTAGAAGTGCTAGGGTTAAATGAAGTAAACGCCCCATTTGCAAATGTAATAAGATCACCATCAACAACAACATGAACTTGCTTTTGTTATACTTCAAAAAGACAAGGGACTTGAGCTAAGTGGTGCAACATTAAAGTTTGTAAAGAGTGGGATGGAAACATTGAAAAAAAATTATACCTAAAGTTCTAAAGTAATTTTAGGGGCGTCATTGTGCACATTGTAAACAAAATGTACATTGGAAGAACTTTTAAACACATTAGTTGAAGACAAGAACAAAAAATAAGTTTTTTCCAAACCTTAATTACTAGCAACAAAATGTGCAATTAAAAAACTTGGAAACATGTTGGTTGAAGACAAAAATAAATAAAAGCTTCTACTAAACCCTAACTAGTAACAACATGTGTAATGGAAGAATTTGGAAACACACTGGTTGAAGATAATAAGAAAAGAAAAACTTCTATCAAACACTAACCAACAATAAAATGCACAATGTAAGAACTTGGAAACACACTAGTTGAAGACAATAAGGTAGTTGCAAACTAGAATGTTCATAAAATCATGTAATGAGCCAATTTTTCTACACCTCTATGGATTCAAATGTTTGGTGCATGTATTTGTTATAATTATTATTTAAAAAGGACTCAATTTAATGATTCTAACTACATTTACTTGTGAAAGAAAAAAAATAAAAATCAAAACAACATAAACATTTCAAATGAGGGATTTTTTAATTTGACCCCTTGAAATGTAATAGTACACAAAGGGTGTGCATATGGACTCACAATTTCCAAATTTTGCATTGATTGAGTCATTTATTGGTCTTTACACCTCACAAATGTCATGGGAAATTCAAAATAAAGGTTTCCAAATCATTTTCAAGATGACATAGAAATAAAAGGACTTTATAGAAATTTTTATGAAATAGCTTTATGAAGTGCTTTTGGACATGATTTTTGTGATATATATATATATGTAGACAAACCTTAGATTTTAGGATGTTTAAAAGGTGCCTATGTAATTACTTTTATAAAAAATTGAATATAAGATGGTGTCTCATTTTGGTCACAATCAAAATACATTGCAAAAATTTAGTATTAAGGAGTCCACATATGCCCTTTTTGGTTTAGAGTGTTTTTACCCAAGAACAAAAGAAAAGCTTTTGCTAAAGTCTAATTAACAACAAAATGTGTGATGGAAGAACTTGGAAACACATTGGTTGAAAATAAGAAGAAAAGAAAAGCTTCTATTAAACCCTAACCAACAATAAAATATATGATGGAAGAACTCGGAAACACACTGGTTGAAAATATGAACAAAAGAAAAATTTCTACCAAACCTTAAAAATGCCTAATCAAACTTGGAAACACAAAATTGAACCCCAAAAACCACTAGATGAAACCTGGAAACAAAGAGGTTCTATCGGAAGAGTTCAAATGAGAATGGAAAGCAAAGCTAAATTCATTCATTATTTCCAATGTGCTTAAATTGGAATGGAAAACAAAGTTGGATGCATTCATTGTTTACAACAAGCTCCTTAAATACCTTAAATATGACAATCCATCATTAATTGTTGAACTTCTATTGAATCTGTTAATTTCATTGTTGCACCCATAGATCCCATTTTATAATTGCAAGATTTCAATCTTCATAATGTAATTCAATTTGTTGTGACCCACCCACAAATCCCAAGTCAGTTTTATACAACCCATCTATTTGAGAATGTAGTCACAATCGGGGTATCCCAAAAGGAACCAATGCTCCATGACTTTAGAATCCTTTTTTTCAAAGAAAATGATTTAAGCTAGTTTTGACTATGTAACCCATGTAATTTTAGTTCGATGTACTTGAAAGCATTTTAATATTTTGTACAAAAAAATTACATCCAACATTAATTTACATCTAGATGTTTCATATTTGCTTGAAAACACACTAAATAATGTTCATTTACTAGTCCTTAAGCTTGTAGCCTGAAAATATTGCATGGTGATAGTGTTACATGTTGCCATTAGAGAATTTGGACAATGTACATGGTATTATTTTTATGCCATTTGATATTTAACAACAATTTGTGTACATGGTTTAAATTTGGTGCAATTTTTGGTCATAAACATACTAATCCTTTTGATTTTTATATCATGTTATAGGTGTTGTGACTAAGGACTAAATTTATTTTCTAAGAATTTTAAGGACATAAATTGTGCACCAAATTTTAAGTTTTAACTATCACTTTGTTTATTACAACTCATAAAATTGATTGGGAATTTTGAATTTAAGATCTAATATGAAAAGAAAAAATAGTTCATATTTGAATTTTGTGAATTGCAGTCTTTGGCGTGTGATAGTCCTTTTGGGGTAACTTGATTGTGACTAGAGCCTCAACCCATGCTTGGTGGTGCTTTATTCATAACTCATAGAACAAATTAAAACATACAAGGGTGGACCAAAAGTGGCAAATCATAGTCCCTTTTGGAAGTCCATAATTTTTTTAAAAGGTAGTAATTAAATTGGGCCATAAATAAGGACCATTGGATGTTTTTGGGCTAGACCTTACATGTAACTATGTGGGATAACAAAAAGATAGTGTAGGAAATTTCAAATTTATTTCACACATACTTTGCATTAAACTTTCCCAAAGGACATTTAAGGTTCGAAGATTAAAACTTCGTATGCTAAGTCTTTGCCACGGGGGTCCTAACTATGTCTGTCATTTGTTAATCATCACGAGTTGTTGATGAATGTGAGAGATTCACATGGGAAAAATGGCACACACAACTCCTTCTGGCAACAAGTCGGATTACTTAGGTAAGAAGGTAAAAGTTGAGCATAAACCCAACTATTTGAAGGTAGTTTTTTTTAAGCCCACAGGGTTTGCATGTCTTTTGTATGCTAAGGTTCTAGAAATAAGTGATGGTAGTCCTATCTTTTGTAAAAAATTTGTAGAGATATATGGGCTTTTTGTAGAGGGCATGAGCCCAAAGAGGATTAAGATCCTTAGAGATCTAATAGCTAGGCGAAAGCATGGTTAAGTGTCTCAAAAGTGGCATTTGAAAGTCCATAATCTAACACTAGTGATGTTTTTGCAATTTTAACAATTATCAAACCATAAATCCTATAATTATCCTCTATGCTTTTAATCATAAATATTAAGAAGCCAACCTTTAAATATCCCTAAACATGTGCTTGATATAAAAATCCATGCAAAAGATTAAAACATTTAATGTCAAATGGACTCCCAAGGATAAAATTTATAATAATCACATCATTTAAGATTTTTAAAAATTAGAAAAATGTATATTAGGAAAATTTCAATGCACTTTACTAATCAATTTTTCATTTGATGATGCTTTATTTTTTAATTTCTATTTTGACACTACTTCAATGCATTTTTTGAGTCCACATTTTCCATTTTCTCTGTGTGTCAAGTGTAATGTTGTCATTTCAAAAGTTCATTACAAGTCCATAATCTTCTTAAAATTCATCCAAATTTTTTATCATGATGCCCATTAAAGTTTATGACAATATGAAAGAATTTGATAATGTTAATTTTGAATATGGCTTTAAATTTACATTTGTATGTAATCCAAAATAATTACAAATGTCACAATCCAAATAGTCCCCCTATTCATGCTTTCACCCAGCTACAGGGTTTCAAAATTTTTTGGTCCAATACAAAACAAGAATGGTCATAATTATGTGCATAGTGAGGATCCTATCTTGATAGCAAAAGTTGAAAGGTTATGGATGCTTGTTCATTAATGAGCTTGTGTTCTTGCTACAAGGATAGTGTCTTTGGGCTTTGTTAGAGGGATGGAAATGGAGCTTAAAGGTAAAAGGATGAATTGGGCGTTGTACACTGAATGGACAAACTAGGAGCAATAACGACGAAAGAAGGGTGTGTTAAAATTATTGAGTGATGACAAGGGTGACATAGAGCCAACATATGAACAAGAAGGAGATCAATGTCCAAGCAACATTTGCACAAAAGTAGTGCCTGATGATTTGTTGCGTTACTTTGAGTTTTTGGACAAGTTGGTGGCTGATTTTGAAAAGAGTGAATGTTTGAATATGCAAACAAGAAAAGACATCAAGACCACAAGCATGAAAGCCCAGGGCTTGATGGAAGGGTTCATGAACAACCTTGTGGCTGGGAAGGACAAGCTTTCATTGTTGATCTTAGAATTGGAAGCCTTTATTGAGGCAACAAATGAATCGTGAAAGGCTTTGTAGAAGCAAGTCGAATCCTAAAAGGCTTTGGTTAATGCTTTTTAGACCTTGCTGATGATGGGGTTAAGGAATATGAGAAAGTCCATGTAGATTTTGAGTAGATTGGTAGTAGATTGTTTATTTTAAAACAAAAAGTCATTGTTACAAAAAGGAACCAAGATGGTGCAAGGTCCTTATTTTCGTCAATCCAAAGTGGTTAAAGTCAAAAAAATGTATGTATGCCATTGCCTACTAATTTGGTTGAGAAAAATGATGTTAGGTTTCAGGAATGTCTCATGGTTGAGCATTACCCTTATTCTGGGCTTGGATTTGCTCCTATGTGGGCAGGCAAATTAGCTTATTGTAAACATCTTTATCATTGTTGATGTGTAGTTGTTCATTTTAGTTCTTTTTCAAAGTGCATAAAGGTAGGGTGTGAGGAGGAAATGCATGAGATGTGGTGGAATTCCATAGGAATTGGGAAACTTGGGACTTTTCCAATATCTGGTGTTGGTTTCAAAGCTTTTGGTTCAAAACCAAAGTTCCTACGAAAGGTCAAGTTTTTTCCTATAGTTAAAGTTTCTACCATAAGCATTTCAATATCGGATGTTTCACTATGAGAAAAATATGGGGTTTTACAACTGGGCTTGTAACTCATGGTATTTATACAACCTTGAGTGTTAACGAACAAGTTGCAGTAGTTGTAGTGGACACCTTATGCTGGATACAATATCGTATATATGATGCAACCCACATGCAACTATATGCCAACTTCTTTGCAACTAATCTCCATGTTAGATTCTCATGCACATTCCAACGCCATGAACGAAATTCCAATGTGGCAAACAAAATGCCAACGTGATTTTTCATCCATTTGTCGATGAATGACATATGTTAATACCTTTTGCAACTTATTCACAACTATTTTACAACTAGTTTGATGAATATAATCTTTAATTATTTCATTCATCCATTTGATGAATGAATTTTATTCTTATATTTTATAACTTATCTACAACTATTTTACAACTAATCCAACAATATGTTCTTTCATTATGTCATTCATCCATGTAACGTAAATGGATTATGTCCCAATCCTTTGCAACTTATTTATAACTATTTTATAACTAGTTTAACGAATATATTCTTTAATTATTTCATTCATCCATTTGAGCAATGAATTTTGTTCCTATCCTTTACAACTAATTTACAACTAAATATGAAATGAACATAAAAAATTTAGTGATTAATTTGCAACTAGGTGTTTAAGTTTGGGTTTCAAATCAATTGTATGGTAGTTGATTTTAGTAGTACTAAACAACTAAATTGGAACTTATAATGCAATTATACAAACTTCACACAATCATTATCATGTTGTCCTAATTATAATAAATAATGTTGAATTGCATTGGACATCACTATTTATAAACATGAAATGGATTTGAAACTGTTTCTATCAAGAGACAACTTAACTATGAATCTAAATATAATGGTATTATGAGATAAAGTGTGGTGCTATTGTGAACAACTTGGAGAACACGTTAAGAACAAGTTGCGAGAACCTGATACAACAATATTAACCATTGGGTACACACATATCCCAAAAATTCCAACCCCAAATTGGCACCACCACCAATTGCTACATTAGACCCCTGTACAAATGTTTATCAATTGTGAAACTCATGACTTCAGCGCTACTAGATTTCACAAAGTATCATGAAAATGAACTTTAGTTTATTTGCTCTAAATAATCATTATTTTTTAGTTGGTTTGTTGAAGTGAGGTGTAGTTTGAACAAGTGATGGGCAGTTAATTAGAAATGGCACCAAATGGCGCCGAGGTTATCAAGGCAATTCTTTAAGATGTATAATTATGGTTCTCAAAAAATCAAGTACCTGGTTTTAGTACGAATTTTGTATTGTATCCAAAGACAAGAATATCTTCTTAAGCAAGTTTAGTGTAATGTAATTAGGGTGTTTGATATGTGAAACATGATCTAGTTAAAAGCTTGTTCAAAATCATAATAGATCTCTTGAAATTTGCATTGATCTAGGCTTGATTGTTATAAGATCTAATATGGTACTCACAGGGTTTATCATCACTTTTGAGCCACACTGGTGATCATCCAGAAGAGGAATTAGCCAAATTTGGCTACAGGTGAGAGAGACAAGTAAAATATTTAAAAAGTCCTGTGCTATATTTTGACAACCTGCTGGATCCTATTGTTTAAATATGGCAATTTCTGAATTTGTTCCTTGAAATCTCACAACTTTAATGCTTTTTTTTCACAAATTTTTTTCCCGTATGAGTCCCACTGGATTTTTTTGGGTCACTAAGTGGCGAAATTTCACCTCCAAAAATAATAATGCTGGGTACTCCAGGTTTGTTAGATGAAAATGCTTTAAAGCAGTTCTACACAGCTCTTTGATTTTCTTAATAATTCTCCAGTTTTTTTTTCAATTTCAGAAATCAAAGAACCTCCAAAACTGGAATTGCAAAATCTCTGGTTCCCCTTTTTTGCCCAATTTTTTGAATCAAAGGACCTTCAGTTCTCAGTTTCAAAAAAAACTAAAAGAACTGCCTGTTTTCATCAAAGAACCGGCAAAGAACTGGCGGTTTACAGGAGGTTCTTTGACCCTTCGACTTTCTATACCGTTACAGGTCAAAACCGGTTCTATAGTTTTTTGAACCACTGGTCAAGGGTTGGGATGGGTTCTTTGAGTTGAATAAAACCGTAGGTCCAGGGTCCATTTCCTCAACCCTTATGCGCCTGTTCTTTCTTCAAAAAAGAGAGAACTGCCCAACACTGGGTTTGACCTTCTACAGTGTCATATGGATTCTAAGAGCATACTTTACAAGTCAACAACTAACTATGAAGCAAGAAGACCATATGTTTCTTGTAGGCCAGAAACTTCCAAAAAGATTCACAAATTTCATTCAAGCCAAACCAGAGTTACACTTCTAAGATGTGAGAGGTCAGATCGGCCATGTGGCAATACCTGAGGGCAGCAGCAGACAATGTTGACAATCTCTGTTGTTGGTGAGCAGCACCTGACCTGACATGATAACCATGTCAATCTCATTAGTGAACTTGATTTGAGTAGCTGATGAACTGCAAGAACATTTGAAAAAGGTCAGCAAAATGTGCACAGTTGTATTAGGCAACAGACTGATATTGAACATCCTCCATCATTAGCTTGCTCCATGTGTGCAAAATCCAATTACAGACAAAACTTTCATCCATTTGCAACAACCAAATTACAATGCCCAAATCAAAGGATTGATCACTGTTTCTAACTTTCTGTATTCATTCCAAGACCTTTCTTCAATGGCAAGCCCATGCTTCATTGAAGTTTGAAAACCCCACATGGACAAAAGTTCTAAAGTGCTGAGCACCTAGCTATACGATAAGCATAGCCAAAATTTGTGGTACACCCAGTTGGAAAGAGATCTATTCTTCCTTTTTCACTCTTGGTTTTCTTGCTGTCCTTGGAGGTTTGATAACCTGTCCTAAAATCATGATCAACACAGGTATGAAGGTGCCGATAAAATATACACTCCGGTACACTGCAATTGTGTCCACAAAATCCAACACCTGAAAACCAAAACTCAAAGTAGTTAGCAGTCAAGTTAGTAACCTGCATCACTCCTTCCAGGGCTTTGTTCTATGTTGCCTTCAAGCAATGAAAAGAAAAACATTTGATCCAACCTAGTTTCATAGTTGATACAAATCTCCATCCAACTGACAGCTTATGATTTCACCATATTTGCAACCAAAATTGATAATCAAAATGATGACAAGCTATCAGAAATGCAGTGGACAAAGCATCCTCTAGCACAACTAGGATTGGTGACAAATTTCAAGATAGAAAGCAGAAAGGAAAAAGCACATTATTGAGAAATATATGGGAGCAAGAGAGTAACTTGCATACCAGAAATGCTATGCAAGTTAAGTTGAGAACTATAACGACATAGATGCTATTGACCAAGGTTAGTAGATCCTGTGCTAGAGCAGCTTTCTCCGGAATAGCCTTCTGCCACCTGTACAACACTGTCTCCCCCAGACATGCCCATATCAGTTGCTCTGAGTCATCAAATGTTTCCAAGAAAGCACCAGGATATCTGCACCAACCTATTGCTGTTCATTGTTATAACAAGATCAATTCATCCTGGGAATGGAACAAGAGATTGGCAAACAATGGAACTTGAGATCAGTTATCTGCCCATGTACAAGAAGGTTCTTAAGGTTTTCTGCCACCTATGGGAATGACCTCTCCTCATTTGTATGTCTTGGTTAAACAACCCTGACATGGCCAGTTATACATAATTGTACCATTAGGTTATCACAATTGATAAAGCAAGGGTCCAACCCCTCAGAGATGGAAACTACCAGCATAAGGTAAGGCCAATGTTTACCTCTTGAACCAGCAATCATGAAGGCAGTGTTGACAAAAAAGAGAAAATACCCAGGATACAACCCCTGTTCCAACCCACATTGCCAGAATTCAGTCATTCTATCTTGATGATGGTATAAGCTGAACAATTCTCACTTAACATCATGCAAGTAACAAAATATGAGGGCAAGGAGAGGAACGCACATGCCACACTGCACTCGTTACTTGAGTTGCAAGGAGCTGCAGGAATCCAGCTTTCTCTCCTTTCTTTGTAAGTCTCTCATATACATCTGTAAGGAACATGTCAAGAGGAAACCATGCAAGTGAACTGACAACCCAATCTCCCTCAGGCTCTTCCACCCTTCTGAATGCACAGGCAATTGACAGGCTGTAGTGAGTAGCTTACAACCCAACCAGGAGATACAACAAGAAGTCAAAAGTAAAACCAAAAGGGTAGAACACAAAAATGGATACAATGACGGAGCCATATGCCCACATGGATGTTCCAATACTGTGCAATCTCAACTGCGCTTCTTGGCAGCTCCACTCTTAAAATGTCCACATTTTTGGCTCTTGTCCAGTTTGGTTGCTTCTCTTCTGATGGAAATACTTTTGTCCAACCGCTGAACCCAAAGCCTGAGATTATCATTGACGCCTCTGACAGAGACCAAACAAAGTAGTATTTCCACCTTGCTGTGAAAGCACAAAGGTATTGATATCCAACACGGTGCAAGAAGCCCCATTTCAAGTACTGAGGCTCATTGAGTTTATCAAGTGGGACTTGGTTCATAAGATACATGTAGATACCCAGAAACAAAAATCCCTTGACAACAGCCACCATCGCAAATCTATTTGGAGAAGGAGGTGGCATGGCCGCATGTGGGCTCCAGAGCTGTGCACACACCCAAGCAAGGTACAGAACAACCTAGTAAAACCTCTGGACACTTTGTGTGAACACAATTCATGCATTGCATCATCACCAGTAAAACAGTTTAATAACACTAAGACATACCCCCTTATCCTCTGTCCAATCCATATAATCTTTGATCTCATAAACAGGGCCAGCCAGGTGAGTTCCACAGTTGAGACAGTAGCCTGCAAAGGCAATGGGTGATGGAAGCTCTTTGAGCCGATAAGTCTTCTGCGCACTCCGCAGACTGTCTTCGTCCTTTATCAACCCATCTTGGTAGTTGATAGCTGCTGACGTCACTTTCAGTGTCAACACCATCATTGCACCTGCCCAATGATACAGTAAGCAGCCACCTATTGTCTTCACATCATTGCTGAACCATTGGTAGAGATATATTCTGAAAAAACGATCTCAAACATCAAGTGCCTGTTCACGATGACTTCATCAAGACAGACACGTACTGTTCTGAAAACCTTCAAACTGAGACAAACCTGGCAGTCTAGCTCTCAAACCCAGCTCCCATTGCAGCACAGTCTGTACAGAGCCTGGCTGCCGCCTGGAGGCAACCATGAACATGGCAGCCCTGAAATCCATATCATGTCATATATATGTACATCAATTGATCCACAGGAAGACTAAACAAATGCAAATCTCAGTGATTCAGCGCATGGCGTTTTCGATTCTGCATTGGAATTTCTTACTCTGATCGAGAAGAATACTCTGATCAAGGTTCTTACCCGTGGAATCAATGCCTCCCTTTTTCCATGCATCGCCGCTCATGTACATCACATGGCTGCACATCACAACCAGACAAGAGCTTCGTCATCGTCTGGCCTTAAATGTCATCACGGCCAGAGATCGAATTCAGGTGCAAGGCTCGCATGTCCGGGTGCCAGGAATAGGGAGAAATTTGAAGAGAGAGATCGAAAGGGAAATCTGTATTACAAGCGTTACTACATCGCCGAGGTCTACGGGAATTCCTCTGAGGTCTGAAGGTCGCTGCTTACCACGTTATGAGGAAAGCGAACGCGATGACGAACGTGATGATGCCGCAGTGTCGTCTGGAGAAAAGCATGCTCGCGTAACTCACGAGCATGAGGATACCGAAGTAGACGTTGGATGCGGCGCCAAAGGAGAAATACGACAACAACGCTCCTGTCGCGGCTGCATACAAATGGCGTGCTGCCGCACTCGGCACGTACCGCCATAACCAGCTACAAGGAATCGAAGCTAGAAAACAGACGAGAAAACGGAGCAATGGTACTCCGATTCCTAGCAACTCCGCCACCGCTTCCATCGTCATCATCGCAACCAAAAACCTACTTTCTCCTCCTCCTCTTGCTGCTGCTGCTGGTTCCTTTGGTATTCGCTGTACCCGGCTGTCTCTCTTCAGGATTGTCTCAAATCTCTCTCTCTGGTTCTCTGTCTGTCTGTCTGGTCGTCTTCGTCAAGCGAACAAAGACTTCTCTTCCACCAGTGGACGAATCTCGGCTTCGATGAATCCGCTTGGAAAAGAAATCCGCGCTGTAGCCGTCTCTCTTCAGGAGTGTCTCAAATTTCTGTCTCTGGTTCTCTGTCTGTCTGTCTGTCTGTCTGTCTGTCTGGTCGTCTTCGTCAAGCGAACAAAGACTTCTCTTTCACCAGTGGACGAATCTCAGCTTCGATGAATCCGCTTGGAAAAGAAATCCGTGCTGTACCGGGCCGTCTCTCTTCAGGAGTGTCTCAAATCTCGGGCTCTGGTTCTCTGTCTGTCTGTCTGTCTGGTCGTCTTCTTCAAGAGAGCAAAGACTTCTCTTCCACTAGTGGACGAATCTCAGCTTCGATGAATCAGCTTGGAAAAGAAATCCGCGATCTCTCTCTCGTCGTCTTCGTCAAGCGATCAAAGACTTCCCTTCTGGCAGCGGACGAATCTCAGCCTCGATGGATCCGCTTGGAAATTAAATCCGCGATGCATCACCCAATCATTACTTCAAAAGTATCGACAACGGTAAGTATGATTCGCAGGCAGCAGCAGGTGTTGCCGCAATTTGCAATCAATCTCTACAACGAGCGATGATGGACACACGGAATCCTCTTCAGCCGGTCCATTCAAGGATCTCTCTCGCTCAAGAGGGGCCTTCCTTCGTTTTGTTGCTTTCCCACACGTGACCCTGCCATATTCTTGAGATTTATTATTAATAATAACTCTAGGAAAAGCCCAATATCTCGCAGGATTTTGGGAATCGCGAGGTGTAAATTCGGAGTACAATTGGATATAAACACGCGCAAATGTGCATCCCGCCCAATCGCAAACCATGGGGCACAGGGATCGCAGACCGGACCTCCTTAGGGGGGGCGGGGCCCACAGTCGTACCCGTCCGACGTCTGTCGTCGCGACAACGCGCGCGAGAGGGAGACACGCCCCTTTGCACGTCGTCTCCCGTCTACACGCCGGCAGAAGACGACGACAAATTCCGTGACAGAACTGTCGTGTACAGTATTGTGTGTGGTACAACCCCAAGAAGAAGACGGCAAATTCCGTGACGGATTCGTTACCGCAACACGTAATTGCTATACTCTCCCAGGTAATGGCCCCGTTCCATTGTGTAATGAGTACCTGGGACTGGAATGGTGCATTTATTGCCTGATTCTGTTGTACTCACGCCAGGTGCTGTCAGACAGCTGAACTTGAAAATCGTAGTACCTTAGTACCTTTTCAGTTTTGCCATTAATTACATTATTTTTGGAAATGCCGAATTTATTTCTTAGAAATTATCTGTTTTAATTTTTAAATGCCAAAATTTAAGAAAATTATTATCCTTGAATGCCAAAATCGGCGTTAATTAATTAATTTTTGAAAATGCCGAATTTCTTAGAAATTATCTGTTTAAAATGCAAAAAATTAAGAAAAGTATTACTTACCCTTGAATGCCAATTTTTTTAGGAACTATGCTAATTCTCATTCTCTTAGAGGTTTAGATTCTAGAGTCTGGAAGAAGCTGCCTATATTTATTGTCCAAATTCCATAAATTATTAATTTTAGTGCCAAAATGAATTTTGAAAAATAAAATTATTAATCAGGCACCAAAATTAATTCACCCTAAACCAACAGTTCCTTTGGCCTTGGCTTATTAGGGGGGGTTCATGATTCACTTGCCATGGTAGTGCCACAATAAAAAAATTATTGACCTACCTAGATAAGGCGGTCATCTCTAAATCCAATTGAAGCCAAAAACTAAAGAAATTATCATAAGGATACCAATGTTTTGTTGCCCCCAAAATTTCAATTATCTGTGCAATTATTATTTTTTTTGCAATTTTTGCATTTTGATTTCACAATTTTCTAATCATGGTTGGTTTTGGTTTCACAATGAGGTAACCTTGAGTCAAATGTAATACACAATGAACATCAATTTGGAGCTAAGATTGGGAGGGTATTATTGTAAACTGAACTTGTTCATCTTTCAAACCACAAGCACCAATTTCTACACACAAAAATATTGCTTGTCATCAAGCAAATCCTACTCAATTACCAACATGACATACCAATCATAGGTAATGGGCATTCCCTTATCCCCCAAACCCCAAAAATTCTTTGGTTACTCTCCTTTGTATACTTCTTTGGTAACAAGTTCAAAAGACAAATATCAAGCTTTCCTTAACCTCAAGGAGTAAAACATTTTTTCATTTCTATTTTGAAGATATACAAGTGTTTTCTTTTTTGGTGGGTGTATCTTCTAAATCACGTACATTTCAGTGGTTGAAATGGTATACCATGATAAATATAACCTGACTTGGCTGGTATATCTAAATAGGTAGGCAGTACTTAGGACTTACTTTTTTGGTATGCCTCTCTCCTCTTCACCCAACCTTTACTCGCCCCATGATACTGGAATTCCAATACCACCTAAAACTTTGCAACACTAGGCCAAACACTAGATTTGAGTGCCATGGTTAGGAATACACACTTTGGACTAGGTAACTGGCAAGAGTGTACAGGTTACCATGAATAGTTGAGACACGACCCAATTCATGGCCCTCATTAGCCTAAACCAAAAATGGTCGACTTGACTTATGCGGTTTGGAATATACATTTTGGACTTAGTAATTGGACGAGAGTGAGCAGGTTACTATGAATAGTTGATACACTTGAGCACCATCACTATTCATGGTAACCTGTGCACGGATGTCCAATTCCCTGACATAATCATCCCTCATGAGAATCAAGATGCATTTTTTTTCATCCACACAGAGAACAATTATGAAATTTTCATCCAAACAGAAAAACATACAAAATCATTGGGCCAATACAACCACAGGGGGTGGTACTATGTTGCCAACTAGTAGGATGTTAATAAACCGGAGGTTAATGTTATGGGTTGTAACTCCGTTGAAGTGATGGCCTATCAGAGCATAAGATTCACACAACAGATGGTTATGTACTAGATAACAAGCTGGGTATTGCTGATTCTAATATGCAGGGTGCTCACTCTAGGGCTTGCTGAGACCATGTGAGTTAGTGCATCTCCACTGGAAAGCATTATAATGGAACCTATACAATGCTTTGGATGAAGAATAGCATCTCAAGGATGGAAGGGTCCTGTGCCAGATTTTGCTCAATACGTATTGACCTAAATTTACAAGTCTAGAAAAACTTGAACAGTTCTTTACCATCAGTGGACACAAGGCTTGGATCACTTAGTGGGCAGCTGGAGGCACATTGGGTATGTAGCTCTCTCATCTTCATGCAAATTGCATGGAGATGAGAGAGAGCTACATACCCACGTTGTGGAACAACAAAATACACAAGTGATTGTTGAGGATGCTTATGTCCAAAAAAAAGCTAATGGGGTACACTTTGTGGAAAGTTCTTGAAGCTTCACAACTTCCCAGAATCCTAAACAGAAGTGAGACTAAAAAATTTGTGTCATCAGAACAGTTGCGAATTCTGTTTTGCTACTTTATTGGTACATCTTCATTTCCTGGCCATCACGTCGTCTTTCTTCGTTTACCTTCTCCCGTGTGTGTTACAACAAAGTGCTGCTGCTTTTCATCATTTTGATCTTGTGTTAGCGGAATTTATGAGGCGTTCTTGTTTGCGAAGTTCTTCAATCAAGAGCATTGTGACTTTCTACATGTAAACAATGGAAGAATTTGCTTTTGTGTCTGTGTGCGTCAGCATTGCAGCTTGGCATGATTTTGTGGATTTTCCTTTCATCGATGTTTTCTTGGTCGCGTTGTTCTTGCGGTCTGCGCCATGCAAGTTTTTGTTTTCCTTGAGACGACGTAGGGCACTGTGTTTCAATTTGCAGATGCATTGTACATTGTGCCCTATACCTCTTCTTTTTCTTTGTTTTTCTTTGGGTTCATTTCATTTGCATTGTCATTTAAAAATTGTGTATGTGTTTTTTTTGCAGCTTTTGGAGCTAACTCCTAGGAAGGGAGTTGCTGCTCTTATGTCTATTTTTTTGTTTTGCTCTTATGGCTTCTTCTACTTCTTTTGCTTTGTTCTTTCTGATTTTTTCTTTGAGTTCTTTCTTTAGTTTATTGTTTGTTTGTCTTGTTCAGATTTTTTTTGAATGTTTTTGTTTGTGTGGTTGCAGAATTCTTGCATCTTACAAGAACTTGCAATTTGTATTACTTTTTTTTTGTGTGTGTTTTTTCTTTCTTTTTAAATGTTTTTTATTTGCTCATGTGCTTTGTAGTATGTCTTCTATTCTAGGAGCTCCTGTGAAAAAATTATGTGCTCAGAGTTCAGGGGGTGTTGTTGAAATCTTGAAAGAAAACTTGGGGTCATCAATCCCTTTGCCCACTGATTTCCTTGGGCTTGAATCTGTTGATGGTTTTTCTAACCTTCAACCTTCAGATCCTTCTTTTAGTTCAGTGTCTTCAATATTATATGTAACTATTGGCGATCTTGTTTGGTGCATTGAAGGATTTGATATCTTTGTGCAGTGTTGTGATTAATTTTCTCTCGAGTCATTTGATAAGTTTTGTTGTTGATTCTTCTAAGTTACATCCCCAAATAGGTGCTCAATTGGTTGGATAGTTCTTCATCTCACACATATCTTTGAACATTGACGAGTTGGATTCTCTTCCCAATTTTTCAACACTTGATTTTGTATTAAATCTGTGATTCATTTCCTTTTGAACCTCATCTTGTCGTATCTAATTGTAATGTTCATGTTGTTTTTATCACATTACATCAAAAAATTAGCATGTAATGAATTAATAATAAAAATAGTGCAAAATTTGTTCATTCATAAGTTTGTACATTTTATACACAAATATCATGTATTGAAAACACGTTAACTAGTACACAATGAATTCAAATCCACTAACCTAAATTATTACAGGTTGTAAAAATGAACCAAATTTACCATGCCCTAATTTCATTTCACCTTCAATGAAACTTCCAACTACACATTCACCTATAGTCAAAATAATTTACCAATGTTATTTTTAGTATTATTAAAATGATAATTTCAATGTTATATAAAATTTATGATAGGCATTATTTAATATAATTAATTTATAATGTATAAAATTATTTATCATAACCTTTTATTACATCAATTAGTTACAATATGACAAATTAGAAGGTGATTTAAACCAACTTAAAATTTATTTAGTAATTTATTTTACATACAATTTTGAATTTAATTGCCATATATTATTTTGGGATTTCAATTATTACAATGTAAAGACATTTTTAAGAAATAAAAAGATGAAAATCCAATCTTAATCATATGTGTTAATATATATATAATTATTATAAATAATATGTTTCATTAACATAATGTAATACAATATATAGATTAATTTATAATTAATCAACATATTCCACTATTTTGAAACCAAATGAATTACAATGAAATTCCAAGTAAATAAATAAGGACGATGTTCTTTATTTAATTTTTATTAATCATTAATATTAAAATTACATATTCCATATATATAATTGAAATAAAATTCTGTAATGTACTTTACTTTATTTTTGGATTATATTAAATAAGTAATAAATTATAATAAATAATCTATTACTCTATTAGTTTGTATTATTAATTAACATACTATTTATACCAATATGGTTTTAATTTCTTAACATTGAAAATTAATGTAAAATATTTTTACATAAATGTATTTCAATGTATTTATCATATCAATTAATGATATAATATATTGTTAGTTTATGTATAAATATTATCACTTTTAAATCCAAAATATATATTATAGAAATAAAATTTTATTTTAAGTCTGAAAAATAAGTCAGATTCTATTTTCTTCCTTTATTTAATAAAATGCTAAAAGATGTTGACAACAAAAAATTTTTCAAAAATAAATATTTTTTAACATATAAATGTGTAAAAACTATTATATAATATATCGTATGTTTATAAGATATAAAATACATAATATATAAAATGAATACAATATTAAATTTATTTATAATCTGTAATAAAAATTTTCATTTTAAAAATATTTTATTTTCAAATTAATTTATATTTTATAACTATATAACCTATCTCATATTATAATATAAAATTTAACGTGTATGTATTTAATATACCATATTTAAATGTATTGCATTTTCCCAATACATTACACATTAAATGGTTTTGAGAATAACATTATTATATGTAAATACATCATATTTTATGAACTATTTGTATTAAATTTCATAATTAAATTGCGTTATGTAATACAAAACAAATTCATATTTTTAAATTTTCTTTCATTTGGACATAATATGATAAAGATATTACTAATTAAAGTTGGGTTTTGGAAAAGGTTTAATTGCATCTCAATTTAAAACTAAAGTGCAAGTAAAAGGTTTAATCCATATGTTTTATCTTTGAATTTCATCTCACAAACTATTAAACGACATATCTTGCCTTGACTTGTCACATTGAAATGCATTCTATGCCAATTTGGATGAGTGAAAGATTGTTTAACCTTAAATGGAAGTTGCAAAGTAAATGAAATAATTTTTTTGGCTATTCATTCCATCTACATTTTTCCTTTCCTACCTATTTGCGTACCTACACAAACAGGTAGGTGCTAGTTTTCGACTTAAGTAGGTAGGTAGGTTTGAGTATTCTTGAAACTTTAAATTCAAAGAAAAAACCAAATAATAAAATGATTTCAATTAAATAATCCAATAGAAACCAAAATAAATTATTAGTATGAAATAATATATTAAATAATCTGGACTAAATAATTAATATTAAATAATCTAGATTAATTATTAATATTCAATAATCTGAATTAAATAATTAATATTCAATAATCTGCATTAAATAATTAATATTAAATCATCTGAATTAAATAATTAAATATTCAAAACTTCTTAATTGTTTATATGTTAGTGAATTTACTCATGAATTTACTTTTCCATATCAACCCATTGTCGATCACTAAGCAATTGATGAATTTGCTAGGAATTCACTAGGATCAAAATTCACTTAATTCATTACAAAACCTAATGAATTCATTAGTGAATTTGGACTCATTATGTACTAGTGGTTTGACACATTTATCAATGTGTTGATGCATGAAATACAATTTCTATTACTAAGTTGTGAGATGTTAAGTTTGTAATGTAGGTTTTGTTGTTCATTTTAGTTTTGAAACTTCTACATCTGAAGCTAAACTTCATCATGTTGTATTTAATCATAGTGTTCATGTTATTTCTTCCACATTGGGTTTTGTTATTCATTTGAGCTTTGAAACTTTTACATTTGAAGCTAAGGTTGTTGAAGACAATTTTTTTGAATCTCTCGTCAAGGATTTAATTCCGAAATCACATTTCCTTGATATGGATGAAAAGGAGATTGAGAATGTCAATAAAGGAGGACATTGAACAAGCAAGCAAGTTGAGTTGTGGGCAAAAAATGTGTTTGATGAATGGCAAATTTTTCATGGTTTTAGCATAGAAAAATTGATCGTTGATTTTTTTGAAAATGAATCTTGAGGACATGTTGTTATGTTTTGTTTTATAGGTTGCAAAAAAATATGGTACCTTATATCCACAAATAAGGTAAATTTTTCTTTCTTTTGTTGAATTTTGTTTTTTTCTAGTTGAAATTTAAACCTAATTTTAACCTTTTTTTATTGTGTCTATTATGTAGCAACCAAGCCCTAATTCATGGTATCGGAATACTTATACGTCAAAAGAAACAACAATGTGTGGTTGAATTAAGTAAAATACTTGCAATCTCATTTAACATTTTCATTTGAAGTTTTATCATGTCAAAGTTATTAGCAATGAAGCTACTCTTTGAGCATCAACTATTGGTCATGGAAAAACCATAAAAGAATCTAGTGTTTTGTGTGTTGAAGAGGAATGCAAGGTGTAGATTCAATTCATGTGTTAAATCACATTTCTAGAAGGCTTGAATTTGATATTCAAATACTTCTATATGTGAAACTTTTTTATAAAAGGTGTTTTAAACTCTGAAACATGGATTTTAAAGAATTCACATTACTTTCATTGCGTACTAATGTTGTTCCAAATTTTGTCAGGGTGTTTCCAAGAATTAAAAGATAAATATTAAATGGTGTTCTACAAATTGACATCGACCTTTTATTGATTATTTAATTGCTGATGTGATTGAAACATTCAAGGAATTGGTTCATCATTGTCCTGCCGCTTGGCTTGATGACAAACCTAGGCCTCATCTTCTATTTTTGTGTATAAAACATAATGGAGATATTTTAATGATGTTTGGTTTAATGTTTCTCCTATTGGGTAGAATTAGCTATGATTGATTATCAATATTAAGCTTACTACAAATTTTCCAAATTTAAGAAACAAATCTTATCAAATCAAATTGGTTGAGGTACTAATATTACTTACATGGAGGAAGCGTTTGTTCCTTGACAATATAGGATGGAAGTAATAAGGCACAAGGATTCAATTTTGTATGGCAAATTATATAACTTTTTTTTTTGAATTTTTTTTTTGATTTTTTTATGTGGTTTGTTTTGTGTGCAAGTACAAGCCTATTGACAAACATTTATAGGATCAAGCAACACAACAAATTATTAGTGAAGGAATGAAGTTTAGTTGATTGTTGGATTATGAAAAGGCACTGACCAAAGAAAAAATTACATATGAAAAATTAAGATAAGGTAAATTGTTATTCTTGAATTTTTTTCAATTTGACAATTTTGCAAATTAACGTTTCTCTTTTTTTAGTTTTTTATAAAAATAAATTATATTCTAACAATTTAAGTGCAAGATGGTTTTCATTTCATGGAAGAAACATTGTTGATCATGATGATGACATCATTATTGTTGTGTATGTTGGCACTGGAAATGTTATTCATCTTGATTATTGTTTTCAAGTTGGAATTGGTACTACCATTGTGGTTTCTTGCAGCATTGTTTCTCTTCATGTTTCTATTGGATATGTTGCAACTAAAGTCAAGAGAAGGTGATGAGTAGAGTTGGTGCTTCTATAGATAAAGAAAATGTGGTGCATGTACCTCATCTAGGTGGACTGGGTGGAGCTATTATCAATCATAAAGACAATTTTTGGAATGTTGTGTTTGATAAGGAACTTCTGAAGTACCAAGATCATTTAAATGTAATCTTTCCTTGAACCCAATTGAGACAATGAATGCCAACACAATTTCTAGGCATGTTTTCAATAAGTTATAGAACTACCCTATTAATATTACCTATGTAATTGATCCAAAGTTAGTTTCTTCTTTAGGACCACCAATAGTACTAAATAAGTTTTGAATTTCATTCTTTTTTCTTGAAAGTTGCAAATGTCTAAGGACTTGCTATTATTTTTCATTTGCATTAGGTAAGCCTTCTACCCTATTGTCATACACAGATAATAAAAGATTTAAGAAGTTATGGAGATGATGAAAGTTCAAGGAATTGTTTTGGATTTCATGAGGATGCCTAGGGTTTTTAGTTTTTGAAGGAGCAGTGGATGCCATGGGGTTTGGGTTCTTTTCATGTTGGTTGATGGGGATTGTGGAATTTTGGGTTGTTGGGTTTCATTTAGGGAGATTTAGTCTTTCTATTTTGCAATTCTATTTTTTGGGAAGGTGGTTGAAACTTTGATTAAGTGAATGAATCCAGAACAAAGTGAATAATGAATGTTCTAATTCACAAGTTTTTTGTATCAATCCCATTTTTGAGGGAGTTGTGGATGCCATGGGCTTTGGGATTTTTTCATGGTGGTTGTTGGGTTTCATTTGGGGAGATCCAGTTTTTGTATTTTGGGGTTCTATTTTATGGGAAGGTTGATTTGGATTTGGGTGAATGAATCTATCAATCCTATTTTTGAGGCCATAGTGGATGTTGTGGGGTTTGGGATTTTTTCAAAACGCTTAATGGGGATTATTGAATTTTGGGTTGTTGGGATTTGGATCTAGGTGAATGAATCATGACAAAATGAACAATGAGAGTTTTGATCCACAAGTTTGTTATATCAATCTTAGTTATGTAAATGATGTCAACTTAGGAGTGTTTTGATGCTAGTGAATTTAACATAGGAGTTTTTAGAAATTCTAGGATTTCATAGGTTTTCTTGGAAATTAGAATGTATTTTTTTTTACTTTGAATTTCTACTTTGTTGTGTAATTTTACCATCTTTTGAATAAATTTCAATTTAAAAATAAGTAAACATAAAAAAACTCACACATCCAAGGTGATGATTCATTGCATGTTTCAATTGGAAATGAAATTGCATTATTTTCATGTAAAAGTCACCAAGAAAAGAATAAACAACAAGAAGACTTGCTAGCAATTGAATGAAGACCATCACATTTGTGATCAAACTTGATCACACCAAACTTATTAAAAAATTGATCATCTTTTGGGTGAAAACACATTAAGCCCCCCCAAAATTATAGTCACACATATAATCTTTTTGCAATTAAGTTTTTTGGTAATGTATGGACATCACATCTTGGATTATTTTTGTTTATTTTAAGTATATTTGATTAGATTTAACTTCATCTAATCAATTATTTTGAAAAATTCAACAAACATTGAAGAATTTGAATGTATGGAGTATATTCGTGACAAAATAATACCCGTCACAAAGTTTGAAAATTTCAATAATATACTTCAAAACTAAAGTTGTGGATGGAATTTTTGAGTGAATTTTTTATGGTGTATGATATTGATATACATCAATTAAATCTAGGGCAATTTAAATTTTTAATTTTTTTGGATGAAATTCCATTCAAAAATGTGTTTTTTTTCATTTGTTTAATAATGAATGCATAATAATATCTTTTTTTAGAAAAAAAACCACTACCGCATCAAAGAGGAAGAGATTTTATAGATGGGCATTGCATTAATTTTTCAATTTTCTTTTGGTAATGTTTCATGAATCATAAACATGAGGCCCTATGGTCGCTAAAAAACTATAAGTTATATATTCTATGTACATTGATCTTATCCAATCCTCTTCATCTAATCGTTGGATCAATATTAATTTTGACTCAAAATGAACTTTGAGTTCAAAAATGTTGTTGTGCAAATTCTAAAGTTTTTTACTTATGTTTAGGATAACCAAAAGATGTCATCAAGATTTTTGCTTATTGCATACTATAATACTTGTTATACATCAAAAGTGGCTCACCCTTAATGTGTTTTCACCCTTTTAAAATTAGCTTGCAATTCCAACAACATTCACGTTTGCATAACCCTAAACATTGCAAAAAATGTAAATTGCAAAAATATTGTAATAATTGCAATTAAGTCCATACACAACTTATTGCAAATAAATTTAAAAACTTATTGGAAACAAGTATTAAATTATAAACAACAACCCACCAAACAAACAAACAAAAATGTAAACCCCTTCATCTTATATTAACCTCAAAAACAAAGTTTTCAACATGTTACAAAAGAATGCAACACCCCTAAAACCTAATTCCATGAAGATACCCAATCCCCACATTTGTGCACACTCAATTAATTTAACAAAGGGACATTGCATTGTAGATTGGAATAACACAACATAATTTACATGAAGCTTGCATTCATTTTTCTACTAACATTCAACCACCGGAGGGGACTTTTTTGTCAAAGGATTATTTGCCATCCATGAGTGCCTTAGCAAGACATTGTTTTGTATAGGAGGTCGCTTCCACAAGGATCTTATGGCCATCGATTCTAAACGAAAAACAAAAATACTTACATGAGTAATAACATTTAGCTTGAAGTTCTTGTAGGTCTTGAACTCTCACTCCACTACTTCTCCCCAAACAACTTGTAATAGCAAGACATTGTTTTGTATAGGAGGTCGCTTCCACAAGGATCTTATGGCCATTGATTCTAAACAAAAAACAAAAATACTTACATGAGTAATAACATTTAGCTTGAAGTTCTTGTAGGTCTTGAACTCTCACTCCACTACTTCTCCCCAAACAACTTGTGATGATTAGTAATGCTTTCAAAAACCTAATGCAATACGACTTGAACTTTCCTATGACAATATGGAATATTTATTGGTGTACAATAAACTTGGTGATCATTGCTTGAAGCTTGTACATCAATTAAGATGTTGCTTGAATCTTGTACAACAATGGAGACTATTACATTGCATTAGGATTTAGGGTTTAAGAAACAAGGATGATGGATTTGGCAATAGTCTCAATTGGCATGAATAGGGTTTTGAATCTGTGCAAGTTATGTGACTAGTTCATGGGATGGTGAAATGGCCCATGAGATGAGATGACATGTGATGGTCAAAATCTTCATCTGATGGATGCCATGAGAGGGGATTGTGTGTTACACAAGCTACATTTGGTAATGTGCTTACGTGGCAATTATGCGAATGGGAATAGTGGGTTTGGGGTGGGGTCTAAAATTCGAAATTGTAATTTCAGATATATGAGAACAAGGGATAATGAAAAAGTTGAAATTGCAAATTTTCATTTTAAGTATTTTCTAAATGATGGGAATATAAATAGGGTGCTTCAAATTAGATGATGAGAATATATTTAAATTATGTTTTAAATATTCCCAATTTTAATATTAAAAAAATATTTTTAAAAAATCCACTATTTCATAGCATACCCAAAAATAATGGGAATAAACAAAAGAAGTGATTCCCATCATATGAAGGAAATTAAGGATAAACCAGGCTCTACGTACACCAGACTGCAGGGATTCTTTAAGTGCTCAGGTGGGACAAAGCAGATGTGGGTCCTGGCAGTGCTCTCAGTAAGTTGGAGTGGGAACTGAACACAGCCCAATTGATAGCAACAGAAATAAAATAAAATAAAATAACATAAAATAACAACAGAGAAGAATACAAGATGAGCTGTTGTATCCAGCAAATTGGAAACAAATGGGTCCTCCTCAACAGTGAACTACTTGCAGATGATCTAAGCTAAACCCTCTTAACTACAGGGTCCAGGGATGATGTCAGTGGACAGTAGCCAACTTGAATCCCTTTGAGTGCAAGTGTTTGATGGCCACAGTGAACCAGCACCCCCAACCAGTGCACCATGAAGGATGAATGGTAAGTGGTCAGAACACAGTTTTCTGTTGGGTTCCAGTTCCCTAGCTAACCATGATGGTTAGCTCAGTTACTTTTCTTTTTCTACCTAGGTAGGTACGTAGGTAGAAAAGAAAAGCTGAAATTTACAACTCACAAGGAGGTCCTATTTCCTACAGAATTGGTTACCAAGGTGGAACCAAATATTAACTCGGTTGAGATTCATCCATAACTAAGTAATAACGGGCATCCAGTGGATGGTGCGCTGGTGGGTGCTGGTTCACTTTGGCCATGTTGTGTTTGATAGTGTGGAAGTCATCCATAGAAGTGGAAATTGAAGGCTGCCTACACACTGAAACACTGGCAAAGGAGTGATAAATGGATTTAGCCAAATTTGGCTACAAGCTAAATGTGAAAGTAAAATTTTTGAAACATCCATCTATATTTTTGGCTACATACTTGAACCATGTATAGAAATCTGGAGATTTTTGTACATTTTGGTCTCATTCTGGCTACTCAAAATCTCAAAAAACCAACAGGATTTCTGCACTTATTAGATGGCAAGCCTGTACAATCTAGCAAAAAACTTTCAAAAATGTTTTAATTTTTTCCCCAAACTAGCTGAAATTAGTGCAAGCAAGTGCTATTAAATTTATAATGATTGAATCCAAAATGGGTAACTTATATACACAAGGATGTGCTGACTAGACTTGTGTTTCAACAGCTTATTAATGTCATAATGTGATTTACAGAAAGCTGTTGGCAGCTTGCAAATTTCAGTAGTGGAAAAGCTTTTAATTTCTCATGACAGTAACAACAGTTTTGCTGGAAGCTTGCTTGTTTGCATGCTTTGCTAAAAGGGTGATCTGTTTGTCTTTTACTACCCTGAGGGATTCTGACTTGCAATAATGTTTTGCAGGGTTAATTGAAGCATGAACATTTGAGCAGCAATTATGGTGACTCAGTCTTCAGTTCTCCAGGTTTGTCCTCATAAGTCTGCAATTACTTGAAGGTGGGAATGTCAGCCAGGTGCTTATATAATTGTCAGATGGTCTATGATATTATCATCTTCATCCTTCCCAGCAAGAGTACCTATTCCTCTTTTTACTTTCTTTTTGCTTTTTGTTTTTTGGGTCACATATGAAAAAAACAAACTATCACTGAAGTTTCAAATACTTAACCTCGCTATTGAAAAGCCATCACTTACATTTTTGTGTAGTGTAAAGGCGCAAGGGCCAGGGTGTTCCAAAAATAACCACCCCGGAGGTAGCTAAATGAAAAAATTTAAGTCCTAAAATCAAGTGCTTTTTGTGATTTCCAATAGCCAGAATTTGACCAAAACATAAGGAAAATCGCCAGATTTCTATGCATAATTTTTAAAATATAGAAGGATTTTTTTAAAAATTACTTTCATATATTGCTTGTAGCCAAATTTGGCTAAATTTTACTGTGGATCATAGCCAGTTTGTTGTTGTTTGATACCAGTCTCATACTGGTATTGGGTCCAAGGCTGCTTTTTGGCCTGGTATATGGGCAGGTATTATGAACCTGGTACTGGTATAAGGCAGGTGTATACCAGTGTTGGGCAGATATCATAATTTTTATGATATACCTCAGTTCCAGTTTTCAAATTAGGTTTTAAGAACCAGGTCCAATCTTTCATTCTTCTTCAATTTTTCTCATTTACAATATCTGGCAAGGATATCAAATTTTTTTTTTTTAATTTAAAGGTCAGATCTCAATTTTTTTAGATATCTTGGAATATAATATTCGTCAAATATCTAAGGCGGTTATGATAGCCTGAATAACAAAATCCAGCAATTTTTTTACAAACAATCTATGTACAAGGGGATGAAATTACTTATTACATGTCCACAAGCTCATCTTGCTTAAACTCGCCCTCTTCTAACTCTTTTAAAGAAACATAAACTCTATCAAGCTACAGGGCAAAGTGCAACCTACATTAGAATCATTAGGTCAGTTTTTGCTTCTAAATATTAACTTATCTAAATTATTTGATTGCAACCAACATCCCCTCAAATTCATAAGTATCCAACCAAAGAAAATATCTTTTGTTTTAATTTGAGGTCTCACAATGCCAAGAATCTAATAAGCAAGGGAAGTAATAGTTGGAAAAAGGATTCATGTTTTCCTAACCACTCCAAATGACATTAAATGCATCAACTAGATATCTCTTAAACATTTGCAATTCCCTATTCACCAACTTCATGGTTGGCTCACTAATCATAGGATTCATTTTTAAAATATTCATGATTGGAAATTTTGATTCCAATGCTTTTGAAATGCTACCTTATTTTCAATGAATAAAAGATTTTTAAATCTTGAGTCTAACATTAAAAATAACATATTTTGAACCTTTTTTTTTTTCATACATCCTTAAAAATGAAAAAAAATCATCTAAAACCTCATGTATTTCCTTTTTGATGTTAGATGCAAGCATTGACAACTCCAAAGCCACACCATAATCATCCTCCATCATATTATTCATAGAAAGTGCAATTTCAAACTCTTTTTTAATTTCAAGGTCATGATAATTGTTGCATGCAAGGCATTAGAAAATAACTAATACCCACATGATTGGTGTTGCACACAAACATTCACAACCAAAGAAAAAACATCAAATGAAATATGTGTCAAGTTAGAGGTGGAGGAACATAACTAATAATTGTCATTGATGTTTGTCAATTGTAACATAGAATAGTTTCTACCATGAATTGTAGTGCTTCCTAGAACAATATGATTTTACTTACAAACTTGTAGGAACAATTTTCTTATTAACAAAATAATAATGTTAGAACTTTCACAAGCAAACAAAAAAATAAAAACCACAATGTATGAAAACCAAATTAATTTAGTTTACATTAAAATGTTTATTTTTCTTAGCTTGAAACTAGCTTCAATACAAACCTTGTTCCATTCCTATTGACCTTTACTAGATTTTTTTGGCCAAATGGTGCATTTTTGTAAATCTATAAGGGTAGACTTTATAAAAAACATATTTAAATCCCTTACAAACTTTTTCATTAAAGGTGACATATTGGTAAGCTTGGTAGGAAACATGCCCAAAACATGTTTCTTGAAAGTTTTTTTTCTACGCCCAAAACTTCACATTTCGTAATAGACTTGAGAACATTTATCATTGTATTCATACTTGAAACTTTATTTTTGACATATGTTATAGTCTTATTTTTCACACCATATGCATCCAAAAGATCAATCAAGTTTTTTTTCCAATGCATGTCTATGGTCTTAATAACCTCAAATAAGCTAAGAATTACATGCTTTGATTTCCAATCAAATCCCAAAAAAATTATAACAAGTGTAAAGACATCATGAGCACCTTTATTATGCCATGAGCCATCATAAATTGCATCTACCCATAACATTTTTTAAGGAAAAGAAAAAATATGTATGTTTGGTTATCTCCATTTAGTTAAACAAAACATCATGTGAAAAAAACTTTTGTAGAGGGAATTGAACTTGAGGACACAAATGCAAGATCAAATGTTTTACCCAAAAAAATTTCACAAACTACAAAGGTAAATGGCTTTTCATTACCAAAACAACAAGATCCTCCAAAAACATTTCATTTTTCACATCATTTTTGAAGGCCTTTTTGAAGCAAAAAAATTAAATATGGATGAACTAAATGCAGTTGCTCTTTTCTTAACATGTTGTCTTTGCACATTTCCTCTCATTACATTATTGACTTCCTTTTTATTTATTTTTAAAATTATTACATTATTTTCATCAACACATTGTTTTTTTCAGACATGTTATTCCATTTTTCTTACAATATGATATTAGATCTTTCTTCAATTCTATTCTTGGATTTAAGGAAAAACATATGATTGGAATAACACAAGGTATAACACATGATTTGAGGTGTAACTTTTGCATTATTGTTAACACGTAAAAAGACCAGCATGAAGCATTTCTATTATGTAGCCTTCAATTTCTTCTTTGAAAATGCAATTATTTCCAAATTTTGTTTTTTGTTTTTTTTTTTGCATCATCTTTGGGAATTATATTCCCTTCAATTTGCAAACTTGATTTTTATTGAGTTTCTTCCATTACATGATCTTCAAATTTGATTTTACTCATGAATATTTTGTATCCTTCATTTTTCATTAGTCTATTTTCATTTTCATTACACCCTTTCATTTTTCACACATTCATTCAATAAGGCCAAAGGTGGAAAAACTCAAACAAACAAATGTCTTGTAAAGAATGAATATGGAATATGTTGTTGCTATGGATGCCTAAAGAAAATAAATGCAAGCATTTACAAGCAAGAATAAATATTTCATTCACTCTACATCATAAAGCAAAAATTATGTGTAAGATAATGTTCTAATCCAAAAATGTTTTGTAAAAAATCATTCACAACAAACCACAAAAAATAATCAAACAATCCAACAAATGCAACATTCAAGAACACGAAAACAAAAACAAAACATAAATCAATGAAAATATATATAAAGAAACAAAACACAAACCAAAATTTAAAAAATGAAAAAATGAATTGGAGAAATGGAAAGAAAAAAAACTCATCTCACAAAAAAGTAAACCACCAAAAAAGGCTCCAACTTTCAAACTAAAAATTGTGAAAAAGGGGATAATATAATTTATAAACACAAAAAGATGGACACAACAACAATAGTAGCACCAAGGAAAAACACTAAACACAATAACATCAACAACATGAAGAAAGAGCATGAATGTAACAATAGCTCCAAGAAAGGGTACATTAGCAACATGAAGGTAGGGTATGGATGCAACAACACAAAAGAAATGCATGAAACCCAACATCAACACAAATGAAGAACACGGACCTAGTAGCACCTAGAGGAAGAGCACTAACCTAAAAATGTGTGAAAGAAGTACATAAACACAATGTGAATGAAGAGGATGGACCTTAAGTGTAAGTTCAAGGCCCTTTATAGTCATGAGCCTAAGAGTGCAACACTAAAGGTTTCAAGAGGCTGCCTCAAATTGTAAGTTCTTAAAAATAAAGTGAAAACCTAATTACCTCTTATTGTAAATTTTTTTCCTTTTTATTTTCAAACCAAACTACCCCTTCTTTGATATCCAAATTTGGGTAGGGAATTGATATACTACCCAAATTTCAAATATTTTAAATCTGAATATTATGTCGCCAAATCTCATAACTTTGAGATCTAGCAATCAAGATATCACCCCAAATATTACAATTTATGATATCTCATGGATATCAAGCGTAATAATATCCAACATGATACTCAAACCTAATCTCTAAATTTTTGGATATTTGCCAAACATTCGTGTATTTTTGGTATTACCTCAAGTCCCATGCCAAGTACTAATATGAAGCTTTTATTGCCTTAGGTCATAACTAACTAGTAGGTTCTTCAGTATGAGTACTCATATAGGTACCATATCCCTAGGTTGCACCCTATATATCAACACAACATTAATCTTTACCTTACATGTAAAGCATAATTTTCCTGGTTTATTCCTTTGTATTTTTAGGACCTTTATTTGCTTAAAGAAACATGTTTTCATCAAGTGAGATCTTTTGCCGTGGAAAATACCAACTAGGTTGTATTGGGATCTTCTATCCAACGAAAAGTACTAGCCAGTGACATGTTAATTTATTTGTTTATTTTCTTTTCTTTTTCTCATTCTTTCTCTTTACTTCCTCATTCTTTATCTTTTATTTTCCTTTATCTTCTTGCTTTTTTTCTTTCTTTCTTTTCTTTTCATATGAGACATTCAAAATTCATGGAGGGAATTTTTTTGAAAAATTTGCATATGATTATTTAGTCATCAATTGCACATGGCGTTGGTTTTTGCAATTTTAATGTTGATGTTTTGATTCATGGTCTTTAAAATGATACTTTTCTAATTATGAGTTGAAACATTTTATTGTTACAATTTTTCTCACCTAGCACAACAAGCACATGTTTTGATTTTGAACAAATATATTGTCATACATGAGGTAATGAATTGCCCATTAGTAGGATTAAGTTTTGTGTGTTTTTTTCATGTCCATAGGCTTTTTTTTGGTGTTTTCAACTTGTTAAATGGTTTTTTTCTTTGATGGTTATATACTGGATTGTCAAATTTGATAATATATTACAAATTTCAATATTTTTTCTTTGGTTGGTGTAACAACCAATCAAAGGGAGTCAAGTGTTTCTAAAACGTCTTAGAAGCAATAAAACATCTTATCACTACTATTGCCCATGTTTAAGGTTGACCCTTGTAGTATGTTATAGTCTATATAACATGGACAATGCTCATGAATTGAATATAAAGTTGAAGAATGTTCTATAAGAGAAAGTAGATGTTTTCAATGGAGCCATGTGAGCTTGGATGGTGAAAAAGATATAACCATGACAAGTTTGAAAAAACCTAAAAATTTTGAGGAACTATTCTTTAGTTCTTAGATTCTTTTGCAAGCAATTACTTGGACAATTTGATATCTTATTTCCTTGTTCTTGTATCCTATTTGCAAGTTGCATAGGTTGGAACTATGAATGGTTAGTACTTTTTCTTTTTGTTTCACAAGTGCAAATGTTCATGCATGGATTAAATTAGGCGATGCACTATTATTATTAAGTGTTTGTACATGGACTTGGTAAGAACAAAATTAAATGTTAGAATTGAGTTCATTAACTCTTATAGCAAACACAAATTCTAGATGTGGACATGGGGACTTCTTCTGAATTATGTGTTGTGAAATTTGTTGACTTTTCTTGTTGTGACTCAAACCAATATCAACCAAACCAACCATTTATTTTGCTTGATTGCATATCCTTGGAAATTTGCTAAATATCAACAAGGCACATAAATGAATATGTTATGTGCTCTAGTAGGGAAAAAATTCAATTTTGGGTCTTTAATATTGTTATGCCATTTGTGCGACCTTTTGGCTAAAGGGCATATGGTTATTGAAGGTTTCAAATCATTATTGATATTTCATGTTGGTTTTGCAATAACCAACCAATTGCAATTGTAACATGTCATGACTACCAAATAAATGGCCAAAATTTACTTAACATCCAACATGGGTAATTCATGTAAGGTACACATTTAGTATCATAATTTTAATCCAAATTCTTTTCAATTTGGGTAACTTGAATAGACCTCAATTATGACCCTATGGTAAGTGGCCATAAATGCATCTTATCCACAAATGTTAATTTTGATATGAAATTTTTTGTCTCTACTTTCATAGTTTGCAAATTTTATCTTTATATGGATTTTTGTTAGGAATGTTGTTGTGTATGGTGTTTATAGGTGATCAATGGGCATGGGTTTGATCAATTGCATTTGACCCTAGTAATGAGTGGTTTTGCATTGGCTTTGCAAATCAAACAATGAAAGTACTTTGAAAGAGTTGATTGTGTTTGCTCTATTAGATCTATGGGTGTTGACTTGAATGTGGGTTTTTTGGTTGGCATGCTAATTGAATGGTTTGTGTATGTCACCATTGAATACGTGTTATTGTTAATTTCTTGCAAGAGGTAAATAAAATCTATTATGAATATTGAATGCAAGTCATGTGGTCATATCATGGTCATTTGAATGGAATTTGTTATTTTACACTTCATCTCATTTTATATATACTAACATGATTAGTGGTTGTAATTCCATGTGTCAAGTATATAATTATTATTTTCTTCCTTCCTCACCCATTTGTATATTGAACCCATGTGATTATGCACATCTATTTTTCTAATTTCCTAAGGCAAAATAACATAAATTTCCACTATGTTTCTTTGCTGATGGTCCATATCAAAAAGAATTTCAACCTTCACCACATTTACCTCATCAAATAAATCCAAATCTGATGAGGATTAGATTGATCTTCTTATGTTGATGTTTTATGCAATATGTAGACAAACCTCTCCAATAGGAACCACACCACCCCTTTAAACTTTTTTTTTTATTGTTTTTTCGAGAATATTTTTGAAATCTTTTCAATACATCATTTTTTTTAAAATTAAAACTTCAAAATTTTTTTAAATTATATTTTGAGGTCTATATTAAAATTTTCCCAAAACCATATCATTTTTTTAAAATGAAATTATGTTTTGTGTGTTTTTACTACTTAATTACCATTTAAAAGCACTAGTTACATAACATAAAAAATGTTTTTATGTATTTTTATTCCTTATATTGAATTTTTTTTGGATGTGTATACCAAAATATTGAAAATAACATTAATTATCAAAACAAATCCATTTGTAGTTTTTGTTTTTTTACAATTTGAAATAAAAAAAATTAAACAATTGTTACAAATGTTAATGGTGTGTTATTGCAACTACCCATATGCACAACATGGACAAAAATGCAAACACTAAATCACAATGTTTTTCCACCTGAAACTTGTGGAAGGAACCAAATGCATTATTGTGGTGCCTTAAAAAGGATTGTTGAAGGAGGTTTCCAATGTTTCTTTAGTCTAACTTAGGTAGGATGTTCACTAGGCAATATTTGATACAGTCCTCCGACATCAAGGACACATAAAGAACCATCAATAGTGGATTTAGAAGATGAGATTTGTCACCTTCAAATTGAGCAAGTAGAAAAAACATGAAACAACCAAGTACTATTGGAACACTTTCTTGCATCACTTCAAAATTTGTCTAGAAAGCAAAAAATGTTGAAAGCGAAAATTGACCATGGGCTACTACATCGCAATGGTGCCTCAAGATTCAAGTGTAACTTAGAAAACATTGAACAATGGGTGGAGCTTGAAACATTGGGGAGATTTTCTAGAATAATATTGTCACTCCATCCATCTAAACATGTTTTAACAAATTTTGAAATTTTTTGTTACTCATAGATATGGAAAAAAAATTCCAACATTGAAAATTATTGTGTCAATATGATGTTCTCACAATGCACAAATGGGATTGCCAAAATTATTAATCTACCCATTCTAGTCATATTGGTGGTGATTTGCATCTTATTGCCCCATGATTAATTTGTTTAGACATGTGTTATAATGAGTTTTGGTGTATTAATGGGAATTGAACAAACACATACAAGCAAATCCTTCACCAATGCAAAGTGTAAGATGATACATTCAATCAAAATTGATGTTATCATTGTTCATTAACATACCTAACATCAACACCATAACATAACAATTGATGGGTAATGTTAAGAAAAATATGGTGGTCATTTTAAATTGCCCTAATTCATTTTTTTGGCCAATGAACAATTATCACAATGGGCAATATGTTACAAAGTTTAATGATTGAAATATTTCCCTACTAGACTTTTGTGGGTAGTAGTGAATCAATTACCAAGCACAATGTTATAATTCTAATCATGAAATAAAGTGAAATACATTTTGCAAATCCCCTAAAGTGTCTTTATGTTATATTTCTCAAGGACATTAAATTTACATGCCTAGAATGCATAACGTCTTGGTTTTTTGCTAGGGGTAGTGGGGTTGCGTTGTCATACCTTTCTCTACCATTTAAAGGTGACCTTTGTTTTGCCATCAATGGAGGCCTTGTTTGATGCACCCCCCAACAAATGTAATAATTGGTGTACAAGGGAGAAAAAACCTTCTTTTATGGCAAAGGACCTTGAGTTATATTCTTACCATCATCACGCAATGTGTTTTCAATTGTTATGGAACCTTGAACTATCACCTCATCACCAGATTGGGTTTTTTTTCAAAGGCATCACATGGGGAGGTGTGAACCCCCTACTATTGTCTTTCATTTTCAAATCGTCTACTAATGTTTAGATAACACAACTTTGAATTGTCCGTTCTAATTCCTCCAGCCATGAACTACCCTATTCACATTGAACAATCTATGGTCAAGTAAAAAATGCATGCCTAGATGTTACATGATTATAAGCAAACTACTTGTTACATGCACTATGAGAAAATGAGTTGATTTGCCATGCAATTGGGTTTTGAGTTGCAATGATCATTTGCAACTCATTTGTAACTCATTGCAACTTAGCAACATGAGTGCTATCAGACAAGTTGTAAAAATTGCAATGGATATAACTCATTATATGTGAAACCATATACATATGCAACTCTTGCAACTTAATTACAACTATATACAAACAACTATTGTGTAATTCTAATGCAACTAATTTGCAACTATCATGGTAACATCATTTTTCATCAATCCATCAAAATTTGACATGTGGCATTACGAGGATTTTTGGATGAAAATTATTCTTTTGAAATATTGATCTCCACCATCCATATGATTGTTCATTTTTAATGGTCTTAGATTGTGACACATGGCACTGTTGAAAGTTGCCACATGTCATATTAATTGAATCTTGAAAAAATAAAAATATATTTAAGTAGCTAGGTAGGTCAATAGATAAGCATAGGTAAGTAAGTAGGTAGGTAGGACATACCTACATACTTAGGCTACATATCTACCTACCTACATTACACACTTATTTACTTACCTAGGTAGGTAAAGGCAAATAGGTAGGAAAGTAAAAGGGTAGGTAAACTAAAGAGTAGCCATGTAAATATACATTTTTTAATTTTATGTTTTTGTTAACAGTAGAAAATTTTCCTATGTTTGGTTAAAACACCATGGGTGTTAAGAGACGATAGTACCATCATTGGATGGTGGTTACCATCAGATGGAAAATAATCTCAGGAGATTTTTAGAGTGAAAATGTTTTCTAACAATAGTATTGTCAATACAATGAACTACTTTTATGGGGCAAAATAATCAAAAGTTAATTCTAGGAAATTTTTTAATAAAAGTAATATTAGTTATTAGAAATAATATCCTAGTCTAGTAAACCTAGAAAGGCATCCTAGTAACCATTTAGTTACTAATGGTAAATGTCCTACTTACCATCTTCTATTTACTAAGGGGTGAAGCCATCTAGGTTAATTAATTTAAATGAATAAAGGATGGATGGATTTCCCTTGACTAGGATGTGCGAAAGGGATTAGGATAAGGAGATCTAGAAGGATAAAGAAATTTAGGAAGATAAGGATTCAACCCTTGAGTTCCTTATTTATCCTTTGAGGAGGAGGATTGTGGATCATTCCTTTGTATGATTCTAAATTGGATGTGGTTAGGAAAGTTCTCTTGGGGAAGAATTGTGTATGTGACATTGGAAATAGAGGTAGAAAATATGGAAGTATCTTGTATTTTGATTCTTGCAATGGAAAATGGTTGAAAAAGTCTATCATTTTTTTTTAATTTTGTTTTACTTGGAGGATATTAGATAGTGGGGGAAGGTAATACACATTAAAATCGCATAATGTTTTGTTATGTTTTATGTAATAGTTTTTTGTTTTTTCTACAAGAACAATAGGATATTCTCCCTCTATTCTTTGTCTATGGAGTAGAAAATACCTTCTACCACAAGATGGTAGTTACCACTGGAAGGCAACAACAAAAAAATAAACATGAGTTTAAGGTTTGCAAGGAAGGTAACATTGCTACAAATGATAAATAATAGCCACAAAGGGTCTGCAGGTGTTTTAGATGGTAGGTAACAACTACAAAAGGTCTGCAAGTGCTATAGACAATAGGAAAAAGCTATCAAAGGTTTGCATGCAATTGTGGGTTTTTTTTCAAGTCGGTTGCATGATGGTAGCTACTACAAGATGGTAGGTATTACATGATAATAGCTACTACAAACGGTAATTAGACAATAAACAAGTTTTACTCTCATGTGTTTTTCATATTTTTTCTTATTCTTTGTTTTATTCAACAACATTTTTCCTTGATGGTAACCATATTGCCAAATTCCACAGTTTAACAATTTTGTTTTTAGGGTTAAGTTTTTTCAAACTCATCCCAAACTAACACATGGATTTTATTATGATCACACAGAAAAGAGATTTTTTTAATATAATATGTGAAATGAGATTCAAGGACAAACCTTATGGGTTGAATCTTTTAATTGCACATTAATTGCAACTATATATATATATATTTCCACATTCTTTGTTTTTTTAAAAAAAATTTGTACATTATACAACTAAATAAGTAATTATTTGATTTTTTAAAATTTATCAATCTAATTTAAATGACTAATTAGTCAATTATCAAATAATTAATCATATGGATTTAGAAAATTAATTATTTGGATTATCTTATAATCAATAATATGAATAAATTATCTAAGATAATTATTTTAATTTAGATAATTAACTAGTTGGTGAATTTTTTAGAATTAAAATTTAGATATCTAGTTCAAATAATTAATTATTTATTATCAAAATTAATTTAAAAAATAATTATCTGAATTAAAATAATTAATTCAGATTAATACTTAATTATTCATTTTAATTAATTAATTCATAATAATTAAGTAAATTATGTATTAATAAATATTTAATATTTAATAAGTTATTTAGAATATGTCATTATTAAATATTAAACATTAAATATGAATTTGGGTAAAATACATAGTTATCAAATAATTAATTATTTGAATTTTTGAAATGATGATTGATCATTTGAACCTAATACTTTTATGAATAAATTTAATTTTTAAATTATTTATTTAGTTATTTACTTTTAAATTAATTATTCGAGTCAATTAACAAACTAATTGTTTGAGTTGGATTGATTAATTTAAATTAAATATTAATGGATATGTAGTAGTTAATAATTTATTGATAAAATAATTCATTATTGAATATTAAGGATAAAATATTATTATTTATAGTTACTAATTTATTAAAATTGAACAATAATCACAAAATAGTGGAAACGTTGTATTTTTATAATGGCAACATAATTGCACAATTAATTGAATCAATGTGAATATTAGTTGACAACTAGTTGCAAATGTCATATGTAATGGGCGATGGAAATGTGTGTGGCATGATTTTATGTGTCAAAATTATACACTAATTGTAATGTAATTGTTGATTGAATATTACATTTACACCAATTGTAATGTAATTGCCACACACAATTAAAGTGCAACTTGTTAAAAAATCAAACATGATTGACTACATACGTATGTATAATGTGTACATTACACTATATATATCTCCCATTTGCAACTAAATTGCAACTTAAATTGATTTTTTTAAATGGCATTTTATTTATTAATTGCCCATATTTCCATGCTCTAGTTGTAGTGTAGTTGTATATAAGGTTGTTTTGGAGCTTCAGTTGTAGGGTAATGTGGTTCCAGTGAACATAATTCCTCATAATGATGTGTTTTCATGTGAAATAACAAAGAGAGATATCAATAAATTCATAATGTTTGGCTTATGCTATCATTATAAAAACATGTAATTTCCATGTCGCATGACATGACAAGTTGTGTTTGAACTTACAAGATAACCAAATAATGAAACTAATTTCCCTCGCTCCTATATGTAGGTTTTAAAATTGAACACAACTTGATGGTCACATTCCCAAAAGTTCTTTTGAGCAAACACCTTTGAAACAAACATATCCATATTCACAAATGTTGCAAAATTTGTGTCATCTTCATTTAAGCATGTGGAACATATCCATGCAATACACATGTTATGTGCAAATTTGATAGATGTGTTACTATGGAACCTTGGTATAAAGTCGTGCTAAATGTTGCGTTCTTTTTCAAGGATGTATAAGGACCAATGGTCTTGTCCAAATATGGCACAACCACATTATTACTTAGATGTGAACAATGCTTGAAGTATGTTGTTGCCCATCGTTTTGTCCCTCTTCCATTCTAGACTAGTAATTTATAAGCTCGTGCATTTAACAAAATGTACATGCCCATGTTTGACACGTCATTCTTTGCAAATGTATGTACAAACATGAAATCCAACCACTTGTTAGACATGGGTGCTTCAAAATCCATGAAACTCTAAAGGCCATCTAAGAGGATGTTGACTTCCATGTTTTTGAAGCCGTTGAAAAAAATGATATAATCATGTGTATCCAAAGGCACATCATTTCCCAATTCATCTAGCAACTCGTCAACTTTACAATGGGAACAAGGAACAATACACCAACCATGTTACTAGTATGTTGCATACTATGATTCAAATATGGCATGTGAAAATGAAGATCAACATCCACCTATCACATGACGAAAGTAAATTATGACCTTAATGTGTGACACAAATGTTGTAGTGCTTCATCTTTTAAGGGCATAATAAGGCAATGCAACATTTTCATGGACAATGATTCCTTCATTTTTTTACAAACGTTGTTGATGGCTAGGGCATGCATGTCATTGAATGGTATATAATTTGCAATGTAATGTGACCCTTTGCTAATGTAACTTCCCTACTTAGATTTCTTATAGGTGAGTCAAGTTGGGTCATGTAATCAAGATTTGGGGATGCAAAACACATCTATAAATCCAATTGGTTGCACTTTAGGCCTACTTCAAATTGTGTGAGGTTATCCAACTAACTACAAGTTAAGCTTGATTCAAATTGACTAAATTATATCAAGTGATTAAAGTTTTTTCTTGATTTGAATTGGGTGAAATTCCTTGGTTGGCTACTATTTTGCATGGATTTGAATGGCATGGGAATCTGTAGCTATGAAATATGCACATAATTTTCTTAGGAAATCAAGGTATTAAGACGACCATGTCATAAAGAATGATAATGCTAGTAGCAATTGTGGTCGTTTATTGATTATTGATTATTGATTCTAGGAATACCACGACTAATTGACCATCCTCCCTACTCATTATGCAAGGTTGCACCTCCTTGGTGGAAGATGTTTCTATCACATTGACATGAAAGACATGATTATTACCATCAAACATTCCAACATCTCACCTCACAAATAATCTTTCCTGAGCTAGGTACCTTTGTTTATGACAATCCTCGATCATCTTCGTCCATGTAACTACCCTTGATTCACATTCCATTGATTCCAAACTTGGAATGCCTCCTAACCCAAGTTACAAAAAAAATAGATGATAAAAGTAAATGTTTGCCATGTTACATAAAAGTAATCACATGTTACAATTTGTCCCAATAAGTGAGGACACAAATATGCATGTGGCACCGAATCTTTCAACTTCCCAAATTTTATTTGGGTTTGGATTTGCCAAATCTCCCCAACTAATGCCCCACCTCGCCTACAAATAACATGGGCCCCCTCCTTTTGCATCATTGAGAAGATTGTTTGCCATTGCCTATCGTTGAAGCCTTTGAAAAACCATTACCAGCAATTACTTTCAGTGGGTGAGTTAGGGGCATGTTTAACCCAATTAAGTCATAGTTAACTCCTAGTTAACTCCCAGTCAACTTCAAGTTAAATCAATTAACTTTCATTTAAGTTTTAGTTAATTCATAGTCGACTCTCAGTTAGGAAGGTTCTCAAGAAACTTCTTTACTTGATGCACACATAGAAGCTTCCTTGAACTAAGTCTTCAAAGGGATATAAATATAAATAAAACCCCTTATTTCCTTCAATTTGTTTAACACTAATCTTAGCCACAATCTTGCACCATAACCTTTTTTTTTTTTTTCCATGTTCCTGTTTACATATGTCAAGATAATAAAGATCCATTTTCATATTTGTTTTACACATCTCATGTTCTTGTTCTTGTTCTTAGTTCTTGTGTTCTTTTTTTAAATCACATAGTCTTGTCTCATTCCTTGTTTGAAAGTTAGATTTAAGTTTTTTCCTTTATCCTTTGTTCTCATGAGCCTTTGTGTCCTTGACACTCTCAATCCATTCATCCCATCCTTTCAATCAAGCATGGCTTTGAAATCATCCAAAGAAGAATTTTCTTAGTGAAACTTTGTCAACATGTATGGAAGCAAGTTAAACAAGCCTTGAGTGGTACCTAGATTGGTAGAAATACAAGTGGTTCCCATGGGACCATTACATTTTTATCAACTTTAACATCCACAAGTTTGAAATAGTGATTTTGTGAATGTTGAATGTCTTTCAAAAGAGTGTAGGTCCCATAGAACAACATTTCGATGTAGGGTGAAAACATGGTAAAGTATATTGAAAAAGTTGCTGAAAACATATCAAGTTTTTTAAAAAGGCAATTTTTCATGAAAGCATAAAAAAGTAAATTCAATTTTTACTTAAATTTCATTTTGAAACTATTGCGGCCACAATTGGGTTCATATTATAAATCAACTACAAATTCAAAAACTTTGGAATAATAAAAGTAGGGAATAAGTAGGTTTGAATGACTAGTCAATATGGTGTTCAAACCTACTTTTTCATTAGAAAATTTAATGAAATATACATGTATGAAGCTATAACATAAAGATCATTATATATTCAAGGGCTTCACCAAAAAACAAATCTACTTTCTCTTTGGTAAAATATACTTGACACATACTTGAATCAAATGTTCCACCACAAAAAGTAGTTTTTAAAAGCTACTTGCATCTAGAAAAGTCTACTTGAAACCTACTTTTATAATTAAAAATTAAAAATTTAATACATAATAATGAAGAATTTTTATTTTATTTTTTATCATTCAACAAAAAATATTGAATGCATAACAATTTTGTGATGGGTTTTGGTAGTACTTTTTTTTCACTTGGCAAGTAGATTGGCAAGTACTTTTAGTTGTACACTTTACCATGTTTTCACCCTATAGTGGAAATGGATGGATGTGTGAAGTCATCTTGGATTCATTTTGATTCTCCCCTCCCATATTGGGATGAAGCAGACTTGGTATAAAAAAATTTGTTGCTTTTGAAGTGTATTGAAGGATGTGAAGGCCTTTAATATTAATGTCACTTTTGTTATCATGCTTTTGTGCATGGCAATTGCTAGTTGTATCAAATGAAGTTAATACTTTTGTGATAGTGTCACATATATTACCAATAGTGGTAGTTATATATTGATCAATTGACAAAAGCAACTTTGTCTCCTTTGTCATCTATTTTGTAACTTTGGGTTCATCCACATCTAGCTCCTCTTGTGGCACATCCACCATGGAGAATGTGTCGTTTGATGTACTTGCATGCCATTTTTTGGGTGATGCCCCCCCCTTTTTAACAAAGGTTTTGCATGTATTGTCCTAAATTTTTTCACGCACCATTTTTATGTTCTCTACTATAATGAAACTCTAGCAATAACCCTTTGAGGGTCTTAAACCTACACACCTAGACATAGACATGTTCACTACAAATTGGAATTTTTTTGAAAGTTATCTCTAAATCTATGTTAGCTTGGTTTTCAACTTCAATTGATTAGAGGAGGCATCATTATTCTCAATTTGTCATTTCAACTCCTTTGATAACTGGGCATTAATCAAATTGGGAAGCATTGGCATAGATATGGGGTTTTTTATTTTTGGGTAAATGGGAGTGTCTAAACACCCTTTAAACTTGTGGTCAAAAAGTCACAACTTACTTGACCATTCCCTTGCACAATACACCCATTGGAAGTCATGACAATCCTTGTACTTGTTTAATGGGTTCACATGTGATGAAAATATCTCAAATAGAAGTTCATTATAAAGTTCAGGAGTCACCCATTGTTTTATAAATCGAATAGATGTCAACTTCACATATTACCTTAACAATCCTTCAAACCCATCTAACACTCCTAATTCCTTTTTTGCAACCATCTTAAATAGTTTCCAAAACCCTAAACTCTTCCAACTACCACTCAACTTCGTGCTACTTATTATGGCCACTTAAACCCACCACATGTTAGAAGGAATTGTTTCACAACAACCCAAAAAAAACCTAATGACAATTATGCAAAAAAAAATTCAATCTAATGAAGCTTAAAAGTTATATGCAAGAAATACATTAAATTTTTTTCACAAGTACTTCAAATTCTATAATAGAAATCCTACATTTCTTCTCTACTATGTTTCCTTTGAGGGGTTCAAACTTCTACAAGGTTTCAAACCTCTACAATGAATTTAAGGCAACACAAATTTAAGCTTTCAAATCCATGTCAATATGACACATTTACATCTTTCACCCAATGTTGCTATAGTAGTTGTTGCCATGTTACAAACCAATGTAAAACATCCACCTTGTTGTGGCCACAATTGGGATATAGATTGTATTGTTATAAACCAACTAAAATCACTAACGACTTCCATCTAAAACTATGTTATGAGAGATCATAATTAATAGAAAAAAACATGTAAACCACAAAAGTCAAAATGCAAACAACATGGTTCAAAACATCTTAGAATGAAATCCCATATCCACATATGTCTTGGTGTTAATAATTATATATTTTGGGGAATTTTCATTATTTTTTACTTGAAAATTTTGAATTTGACCTATGCAAAGAATTTTTCATGAAAAAAGACATAAATTCATGAATTTTCAAAAAAAATGAAATAAAAATACCAAATCTTGAACAATAATAACCAACAATATAAAAGGAATTTTTTTTAAGAAATAGTTTAATATCTTGTTTATAACCAATCTTTTACAAATCTTCTTGTGAATGATCATCATTTTGGCTACATCACAATATTGACATTGGAACTTGGTTTATTCAAGACTTGTTGAAATGGTTTGAAAAAATAAAACTAGTCAACCATAATATTGATGATGATGTTTTTTGGGAGCATTTCCACCGCACATTTGTAAACTACACCTTTAAAATAAAATAATTTAATTTTAATGTTTATTATTTATTGTTCCTAACCATAAATATATAAAAAGTTAGCTTTAAACAATAAGAGATCATTTAAGTTCTTACATTTGGACCAATCATTATCACTAACCAAAATCATAATAGGAAGTTTTTACATAAATGACTTTCTTAATTCTAACATTTTGGCCATATTTAGTGCATAATATGAAATTTTTCAACATGTTACAAAATTTAATATCAAGGGATGTTTATTACTGTGGGGTGAAGATGCTTTGATAACTATTGTAAAACATTGCTACAAACTACTTTGATGATGGGCACCTTTAAACTTTGAGGTGCTCTTGCAAGGGTGTGGGTTTGGGGACAATTTGCTCTAAGTCACACTTGCAAGCAATGACCTACAAATGTGTAAGGTGTGGGGGGCACATTGTTGTTATGCTATTGTGGCAAAGGGATGAAGGTGTCACAAATTCCTATTGAGGTGCTAGATTGTTTAGTGGATGTGACTTGAGAATGGTTGTTTAGAGTGGATTGCTTAGAGTGGAGTGGGGGAACTAGAGTTTGCACAAGACCAACTCAAAAACAAAGGTAACTAACAAGCAAAAGCAAAGGAGACTTGACAAGCAAGTTGACCAAAACAAACAAGAACCCATGTTACCACAATTGGGGCCACAACATAGATAGAGTGCAGCTTAACAAACCTATAACTAAAGGAAGGTAATTTGTAAAGCCCAATACCTTTTGACATCTTTATAGTAGAAAAGTAACTTTTGAAACCTAACCAAGGTTAAACCCAACAGCAACTGAATTAGGGTTCATCCAGGTTCATCCACAACAACAGAGTCAGTTGGGTTTTTCCATCCACTTTTGAATTGGCAGGTACTAAGTTCATTCAAGCCCTTATGAGCTAGAAAGGGAAATTTGCATGAAAACATTCTTTGTGGAATTCATATTTTAAAGGATTTTAGTCTGAACCAGAGTCAGTCTAGCATAGAGGCCCAAGTTATGGTTTATAGTCTGGTCTGTGCACTGGTATAGAAGTACTTTAGCAGGGTGATATAACTTGAAGCAATATTAGGCTGGTATCAATACCAGGCCCAGTAGGGACTAGGAACCAGTGTTGAGCAGGTACCTGGTTTGGAGGGTTAGAACCACAGGTGTCGGTTCTAACTGGGCCAGATTTTTGGAACCGGGTTTGAAACCAGAACCAGAGTTGGGTTCTGGTTTTTATCAAAGAACCAAAACCAAACCAGAATCCTGGTATTTTAAAAGAACTGGATCCACAATATTTGGGGGAAAAAAGGACTAGTAGAACTGGGGGCTAACCAGAGGTTAATCGGCAGTTAAGAGCCAATTTTGGTTTAGCCTACCCAAAACATAAAAGCATTTCCAGACATTCCTTTTTTTCAGCCATTCCCCTTTCGACATTCTCAACTTTTCCACCCTCTTCACTCTCCTCTCACTGTCCTCTCTCTTCATTACTTCATTGTTTCTTGCCCCCAGAGCTCACGGAGCCTCATAAATTTTTGCCCTCAGAGCTTACAGAGCTTTCACAATTTCTTGCCTTTCAAGCTATTGGAGCTTCATAATTTCTTGCCTTTAGAGCTTCCAAAGCTTTTATAATTTCTTGGCCTCAAAGCTTCTTGAGCTTTCATAGTTTCTTGCCCTCAGGGCGAGCAGAACTTCATAGTTTCTTGCCCATAAAAATTGTAACGAACGTAGAGAATGCTTGGGAACATGGTAACTTTGAATAGAACTTTGTAATCAAGATGTTCACAAGGGGAACAGTTAGGGGTGCCACCAAACACTGACTTACAAGACCCATTTTTGAGCTGCTATATAACTCTGGCATTTTAGTAGGAAATCTGCCTTTTTTGAAGATTTGATGGTATCTTACCACCAGCCTACCACCATCCTAAGACTAAGTTATCACCTAGTGCCATATCAGCTGCCAACAAGGATTTAGTGTTAAGTAGCACCATTGGTATGAATTTGTGAAAAAAAGGCCCTTCCTTAACACTGACTTAACAGTGAGATAATGGCAGGTGTGAAGGGTGCCTAATTTATTTTTTAGAACTGGAACCAGGTTCTTCATAAAAGTCGAGAACTGCCCAACACTGCTAGGAACATAAGGCAATACCAGCCTTGTACCAGTTTCAACTGTTCACAGTAACCTGCAAAGCTCTGGCTGGTTACCAAGTCCCATGATCATTCACATTTAGTGCTGCACATGTCACTCCCAGATAGATGTATATTATCACTCGGCCAGCCGGGTGAGCTATCATGGTCAATCAAAAGGTTGGTAGCAACCAACTCCAAATTCTTTACACACTGTACTAGACAACCATCAATGCAGACAACCATGATTGAGCTATGAAAATAGAGAGAAGGTTGGTAGCAACCAATTCCAAGTTCTTTACACACTGTACTAGACAACCATCAATGCAGACAACCATTATTGAGCTATGAAAATAGAGAGAAGCTTGAATAGTTGTGGATGTTGTGTACTTAACTGCCAGTGTTTCTTCTCAAGCAGATGCTCTTTTCTGCAACCCAAGCCTCTGCTTCATTACATTGCAGTTCAGACCTCAGACCCAACACAAGCACTCCTGCAACAATCAATCTGTTTGTTAGTACTATTGAACTAATCCTTCAGCACATCAGTAAACAATCCAGTCTCTGACTTTGCTGCAGATACCCATGATGTTCTATTCTCTTTGCATGATCATTCATATTTTGCCTTTCACACATTAGAGTTCAAGAATTTAGACCCTTTTTGCAATTTACTGCAATGGAGATGCTGCCAAGATCAAGCATTTCATACCTATCAAGTACTCTAGCATGAGATGAAATTTCATGCAGTCTCCTGAAAAGAAAATTTCAGTATCATTTACTTTTACCACTCCACAGAAGGCTTGTTCACAGAGAGACCAGTCCACTAGGATAGTGTATATATGCAGCACGTATTCCATCTGGAATTTCAGAACTGCTAATCCAACATCAGGGTTAACAACAAATGTCCACAACAAGATTAGTGATAATCAAGTAGGCATTTAAACTTTTCGAAGAATTAAGAACTTATGTGTACATATAGTGTGGCCAACCTGGAAAAAATTGAGAGATTAAGAGATAATAAGGATTTAGAGTTTTCATGCAGCATATATATACATATCATCCTCTTTCCCAATGTTAATGCCTGAGCATTCTGGCTGGAAAAAAAAACAGTTGTCCCACATGCCAATGTTTCAGCCTGAAGAAAAGTTGGTTAAACTAAATCCAAGAAATGGAAAAGAGGTGATTAGAAGTACAATTACACTCAATGACATATGCCACCAGTGATAGTCTCTATCACCATGGAAAAATCAGAGATCAGGAACTAACAGATTATCTCCGAAACAAGCAACTATTCTAAGAGGGATGTAAACTTTAAACAACTTGTCAACAATTGTCATAGACCAACAAGCACACAGCTTTGTAGAAAGAGCTTCATGATTTAGAAACATCTGTGAGAGAAGTACAGCCTAATACACAGACAGAACAGCATTCTATAAGGCATATGGCTGCTTAGAAACAACTGTGAGAGAAGTATGACTATCTGCAATTATAAACCTAGGCTTTGTGGGGATCTTGATAGCACTTGTGAGGCGCCCAGAGCCCCACAAAGAAAGGGCCACTTTGCTTTGAAACAGCAAAAATCCCAGACAACAGCAGAAGCATTCACTGTGCTCTCCAGTGTTACGAAAATCACTAGTTTTGTTTGTAACTGATGAGCCAATTTGCAAATACAAGGCAAAACTCTAGCATCTGTACTGGGAACTAAATGCACTACACAGTATGAAAATTACTGTCAGGGAATGCCATTTCCAGATGGAACCAAAGCCTCTATAGCTCCTCACAACAAATTTAATTTGCCTGCCTGTCAACCACAATCACTTAAGATGCCTGCAGAAGGCTTCCTAGCTCCATGAAATGGAGCCCATCTTTTATATTGGTGATTCTGTTTGCTCAAAGTTGAATACTCTAAACATGAGCCGACGAACCTCAGGTCGACCATATACTGCATAACCAAGGCCATGAATAGCCTGAGAGACACCAGTTGTTGAAAAGTTGCGTAGGCGCCTAGCTCTTTCAAACACTTCTTTACGCTCCTCACCATATATGATATAATGATGCAGCTTCTTGTCACGCAAATAGCGGCCACAGAGCCGGTTTATCAACAACCGTCGATGCTTCTCTGCCAACCAGACACCTGGACCATCTAGGTGCTTCATCAAAAGCCTCTCTGCCATGATCACATCCTGTTCACGCAAAGACATGAGATTCAGCAGTGTCCCTCACTCAGAAAAAGAGGCAAATCCAGAGGATCCAGTGAATTGTCTGTGTCCAGCAGATTCATGTGATAGGTACCCATGGTTTCCCTTCATGATGTCTATGCTCGATGAAGTGGTATGTAAATCACAAAGATTGTGATTTGAAGACAGTTCACAGGACTGTTCAAGAGAGAAGCACATACACAGATATTTTTCCTAGTGTTGCATCAAGCTCAGACACCACTGAGAGTGAGAGCTGAGGTAGGAGAAGAGCACCTGAATCTTTGACCCCAAGTATTCTAACCGTTCAAATGTAAATCGTGGATGCTCCATCTTATATGCTGATGGATGAAGAAAACATAACTGCCCACATCACATGCAGAAGCATTAGAGTCTTAGACATGTTGAGCACACAAATGACTGCCTGGCTCTTACAAGACCTTTGGAGCGTCTGGACCTTTCTGTTCAACACAATAGTAACAGAATTTCATGAGAAAATGGCTTAGAATGCAGCCCCAATGGTCACAAAAATGCATATCAACAAACCTGCCAAAAGCATGCAGAAGAATATTCCATTGGTTTGCCGTCAAATTCAGTTTGATGTCCAATTATGGAATAATCAAATAGGCAGAAGTATGATCTACTGTGGGCTGTAAACATGTGCTTATTTGTTTATGATACTTAAAAGCATAGAGAGCATCTTCTCAACTATGGCAACCTAAAGATGTCATGCAATATTCCATTTCAGAGACCTACATCAATCCTCACATTCACAATTTGTGATTCCTTCTCCTGTATTGGGGATGAACCTGATGGACACAGATAAGCCTCTCTGCAAACCTATCCCCATCCCCAGTGCTTAAAGTATATTCTTTTTTCTCTTTCTAGAGAGGGAACACACCTGAAGCCCAAGTTCTAGTTCGGTATTACGAGCCTTCGTAGTCTCAGAATCAGTGTCTGCCACTGGAAGTGGATATCCTAGAATTTGCTTCACATGCTGGAGGCTTTCAGCTTCCCACAGATTGCCTCGAAATCGATGCATTCCAGGAGGTACACATGCTCGGAAAAGCCGTGGCTCTGAGAACAATGTCCCTGGTAGAGGCTGCAGTAGGAAGAAACCACAACCTAGGGTCTGAGCTACCAGAAAATCTTGCAAGCTCAGAAACCGTTTTAGCACAAACCCAAAACCAGGGAAAGCAAGGAGATTATTGTAGTTTCAGAGTGAAGCATGCAGACCTGGTAGAAACAGATTTCCTGCCAAGTCAGTCTCTTGCCATCAAGCTCTGGAGAAAGATAGTCTAGATCTTGTACATTCCTCATCTTGGGCTGACATGTCTTGGCATCCACATCCATGCCAAAAACCTCAAACAGTACTCTGTACACTTCTGGCATGCCCAGTGTCAAGTAGATTGCTCCCAGCAGCGCCCAGAACACTGACCTACATCCAACTTCTGCAATTTTCATTTCTTGTTCCTAAAACAAATCAAGAAAATGCTTGTACAAAAACCTCAAAAGCTAAACATGTATAATAATTCTGGTTGTACTAAAGCAGACAATGCAAGCCTAATAATGCACTTCAATCTGTCGTACAAAACTCTGAATTATGTTACCTGCAAATAGGCTCACGAATGTCTCTCTTTACACAATCCAAGTCTTCATTAGGGTACACCAGTCGGTCCATGGATGCAGCTATTATCCACGAGGGAAGCACCTTCTTGCTGGTGAGTCCAAAGACACGCTCTCGCAGACACCCAGTTGTTTCCCTTGGAAACATTTGCAGGAAAAGCTCAGCAAAGGCGAGCTCAACAACAAACTGCCCCAAGAAAGCAAGGCGCGAATGAGCTTTTCTCACATATGGGGCTTTTTTAGCTCTTTGGCTTGCTTCATGCTGGAAGGCAAGGTACAGCAGAGTGTCCAGATGTGCTCCAGGCGTGTCTTCCTCCACTTCCAATGATGCTAACCCTAGTGCATCTTTTGCTTCCAACAGATTCTCTTCCATCCATGCCTTGTCTAGATCGTTGAGAGATACTGATGGCAAGCAGGAGCTAAGAAGCGGGAAGGATTTCAACGACAATTGTGGACTGTTCAAGAATTTTTCGGCGAGCCGTGTATCATCTAAAGGAGCTTTAAGAATTACTCTTGGCTTTCGTGGCCTTGGTTTTGGAGGAGATTTCGCCTGAGCAAGCTTACTGGCAGCTTGCACATAAACCACCACCGGCTGCTTTGGAGCAGCTGCACGCAAAGAAGGCTTATCGTTGCTTGAAATTAGGCTCCTGAATGACGTACCCCCTGAAATGGAGTCGGAGAAGGAAATTTGGGAGCAAGAACACTTGAAGAGAGAGCAGAGTGGAGATGCAACGGAATGCGGGGAGGCCGATAAACTCCATCTCCCTAAAGAAGGTTCCATTTCGCCCCTTGCTGCGATGAAACCTCCAAGCCGACCTGCGACCCGAGGAAGAAACCTAGTCCATCTCCGTGGTAGCAACCAAAACCTTACAGCGCGTTTGCATTTGCTTCACAACACAGGCTTCAAACAATTCCTGGCCATATCTCTGAGTGTGTCTCGCTCTCTTAATCTCTGGTCTCTCTCTCACACACCAGGTATTCGGAAGAAAGGGATAACGTTAGGGTTAGGGTTAGGGTTTGGCGCTCTTTTTTTCTCCTTCTGATATCTTTCTCGCGGGTTTCGGAAGAAAAGGATAACGTTAGGGTTAGGGTTTAGCGCTCTTTCTCTGTCCTTGCGTCAGTTGCTGCTGCTGTATGGAAACGATAGGGTATATGAACTGGCGGCGTCGAAGCTTTTCGATAACACTACTTGATCTTATCTGAGTGTTGTTGTCGCTGGGGTGCCCGCCAGACTCTCGGTTTCGCTGTCGCCACACTTGTCCATGTGTGAGCTTGGCTGCGTAGCTGACACACAGAGCATGGTGCTTGGCATCTCAGTCGCAGAGCACGATGAAGACGGTCCGCATAGCAAGCTCTTATATAGAGCAATGATGCTAATGGCGGACTTCCCCCTCCCCCTCACACAATAATATTTTGTTTTCCTACGTATTTTGTGTTGTGTTCTCTGATACAAACGTTGGATTGTCGCTGCGTGTTTTCTGAAGCTCTATGGATTTGTAGGTTGTACTCGTGTGTGTGTTTTGCAATTTCTGTCTATATGTTGTTAGAACGCTCTGGTCCACGTATTGCGTCCGAAGAAAGGCAGTGATGACAGTCGTATTGGTGAGCTTTGGTTCAAGATGACGGCTTCATGGTCTTTCCTCTTCTTCTTTCTCGTACTTGCTTGCCCTTAGTTGCCGGTGCAGGTTTGCAAGAATGAGAGAGGAGCACCAATAGTTGTTGCCGATCTTCAAATCATGATCATCTCCTTACTCACCTGAGCCACCAAAAAGTTTCTTGAACGGAGTGATGCAAAGTGGAGCTACATAGTTCATGTCCTTCCTTGAACAAACAGACGAGATCTGAAGAGATAGGGTTTCCACTCACACCAGCTTTCATGAGCATCTTCTTTCTTTCTTGTTGCTATTGGACTCTGAGGTCTTGTTGTTAACACTTTTTCTGATTCTTGGTCTGTAGTATTATGGGGCAACAAACGAAGGAAGATGATGAGACTTGCAGGTACTGCTAACAGGGGTAGATGTTGAGGAACCCTGCTGCTGCTGCAGCAAGCTTCTGGCAGGTCTGTTATGGCCGCTGGGCATGCACGGTTTGACACTGGGGATCCCAGCACCCACATGGGGATGCATCATTAGTTTATCTGATTCCTTCTCTTGTGTCAGGTGCTCCAATTGAAAGGGGTGTGAAGATATCTTAGACTGCAGCTTTCAAGAGAATATCTGTACATTTCAACTCACCTTGAAGGAATCTCACAGGACTATTGACCCATGAATGGTTTGCGCCCAAGAAGTATTACCTTTCTCCTGGTGAGTTTGTCACAGAGCATTGTTTCGATCTCCCCTTGCTGCTTGAACACCCTGATCAGTATTATGATCTAGGTTCTTAAGAAGTCAGAGTCAGATCTTCACCTCCCAAAGGTTGGTACATTTATCTTTGTTCCTAATTGTTTGTTGCACTTAACTTAGCATGAGTGTAGTCTCTTAATGTTCGATTGCTGCTTGGGGATTTGAATGCTCCCTGTCTGTTGAGTTTTGGAGGTTTATGGAAAAGAGTTTTTCCTGAGTTGAGGGCTTCGCTTCAGGATGAAGAAAGGCAGAACAATTTTTATTGTTACAAGGACAGCTAGAATTTCTCCTGTACAAAGTTGAATAGACCAGCTTGTCTGGATCAACAATTAAACTTTTTTTTTTAAATGGCTGAGAAAGTCCATGACTTTTTATGGCTGAGCAAAATGTGTGCATGATTTAAGTTCTTACTACTGTAGTCTGGCTGGTGATGGAATATTTAATAGGGCAGGGCAGGCTAGGTCCAAGAGGAAGGTTCCATTGTTTCTAGTGTCCAAACAAAACTTGAACCCCTCCTCTTGGCCCACCGGACACATTAGCAATGGTTGTAAACGGATTAGAGACAAGAAAGTTACTGATCCCCCAAAATAATGAGGGCCAAGAACTGAAAAAAAACAAACCACCAAACACTACGAAAGGCTGTATATTGCTCTGCTGCTATTAGAGTTCAAAGATAATTTGTAGAACTTCAGGTGAAGGTCCTATAGCATTATAAATTGCTCTCCTAAAACATTATAAATTGTTCAAAATAAATAAGAAATAAGAAAGTTATGTTCCTATAGGACATTAGAAATCGCTCTCCTAGAACATTATGAGTTATTCAAAAAATAAATAAGAAATAAGAATCTCATGAAGTTTGAAAGTAAGACAGGTTGAAAGAGAACAAAAAAGAAAAAAAAATGTGATTTGTAAGTTGGGAAGGTTATTTTTCTTCTTGTTATTTTTTCATTGCTCTTAATTTGCACAGGATAATTTCTAATGTTTGAGTAGTGTTGTAGTGTTTGGTCATAGACAGGCGATTGATGATGATGATGATGGTTCGGTGTACGGTAATACCTTAGTACCAAAACATTTTAATTCACTCAACATGAAGTACATATGATGAAAATATAAATAAGTGTTTGATCATAAGCAGGTGGTCGATGATGGGCTGGTCTACCCTACTCACTGATATTATTACATTGAGAAAAATTCGTCTTGTGAGAGGTGCAAATTCCAATGTGAAGCCTGCATCCAAAATGGGGAGCAAAAAATTTGAAAATTAATATTGTTTCTTTTGGTCAAATGGGACCTAAGGTGATAGAGTAAACTCCTTTATTGGGAAGGAACATGGTTAAATTTGTTGAATCTTTGCAACAGACAATATTTCTTGACTGCCATTGTTTCCAAAAAACTGATCATAACATCTAATTAGGAAATACCATTAAAAAAATCAAAATGTGTACAAATGATGATAAGAAAAAGCACATACAATTCAAAAATCCCACATTTGCAAGCCAACAACATGCAGGAGAAATGTTCTAAACTACTGTCTGCTTACTTCTGTATTCTTTGAAGCATCTACCCAAGGAGAAGTTCTGTAGCAGATAATGTGAGGAAGAGGATGCCTATTCTTATATGCTCCCATAAGAGAGCTCATTTCTGCACATGAAGATTCCTGTACCTTGGGTTGTGTATTCCCCTGAGGTTCTGGAACATCCTCAGGCTCATGCCCTTGTGTGGCCCTCCCTCAGGAAACCACACTTGGATAGGAACCTCCACTACAACAAAAGGGAGCTGTGCAAGTGCATCACAACAGTAGTTGGGGAAAGTATGCAGAGCATTACACTTGGTCTTAGTGTAGAGTGAGGGACCCTCAAGCAAAATTTCACACTCCACCATCTTTTGCACTTAATTTACCTGGAGCAGGGAAAAATTACATGTCATTTTGCTGAAGCAAGAGAATTTTCTGTAAGGTGATCTTTGACATTCAAATGTTTGCGTCTGGGCTGCCCCCATGCTTGTACACCTTGTTTTAATGCTTTTATAGAGGGGGAGGCACTACTGTCAGTGCCATCGGCCCTTGACCTTGCTCTGCCCTTCGTTCACAGGTGGAAGGTACTGACAGCAGTGCCTCCACTACATGAACCCCATTGAAATAATGGGGGAGTGTAATAATTGAGGGGGGCTGGTAGACAATCCCTCCAATTCTATGCAGGACATTTCAGTTTTTGGGATGGATTTCAGTGGGAGGGCCCACCCCCAAGGTTATTCCAATGATATACTGCACCAACTGATATACTGAACTGAGGACATCTGTGCTATTTCCTTGATAGTGAGCCTCACAGGCCCTTTGTCACAGAAAGTCCAGGACCAAAACTCCAAGAGATGGAAGTACCAGCTGTTGAAGTTCTCAGGGTCATGAAAAACAAAAGATTCAGGGGGGCTACCTTCAAATCTGAGAGAAGAGTGAATTTACTGTTCTGAATGCATTGAATCAAACCTCCTAGAGTTAAATCCTGCAAACTAAATCCGGTTTCTTCTTAGTCTCTAGAGGATAGACCTCCAGCCACATTCATGCCACTTAGGCTTGACCAAACTGCTTTGCAATCCCTTGTTGCTGTTCCCTTTGATGCGGTTCAATATCATTCCTTGGAGGTGTACAGATTTCTTCCTTGGATCTTGACCCATCTGGAACATGCTCATCATCCCAGTAGCTGTCATGCTCAGAGTCTGATACAGAATCATAGTTCTCACTATGGAGCCCATAAACCTCGTCCAACACAGTACCATCATCACTCTCAGAGTCAGACTCAGAGTATTGTTGCAACTCTTTCCCGTCAGATTCATAGATGCCAGCACCGTCACTCTGAGAGTCATCAGACTCTGTGTATTCTTCCAGCACTTTCCCATCAGAATCGTAGATGGTAGCAGAGTCTGAGAAATCATCATCATCTGAATTGTATTCAAACTTTTGTTGTTGCTGATCGGCATGTTGATATGCCGGTTCAGGATTTGGAACACCTGGATTCTCTTCAGCCCAGCGAGAATCTTTGGCTTTCTTACGAGCAATATCAGCCCGCAAATCCCTCAGGTCTTTCTCCCATCTTCGAATGCTGTCCCGCAATGAATTTATTGCTTGCTCATGCTTAGATTTCAACAGTGCCTGACATCATACAACTCAAAGTCAGAACTCAAAATCTGGGTCACATGGCTCAACTAGAAAGCTATAATTTCCTGATCCCCGTTTGTGAGATACCCACAAGTTTAAGAGACATATAAGAATGAAAACGCAACCAACCTTGCGCTTATTGAAATTCTTGAAAACCTCTGGAATGTAATTTTTGGGTCGCTTGTAATTGCGGCCCCGCCACATAATGATAGTCTTTGCCTGATGAATGTCAATCACAATACCTCCACTCAGCCGCTCAAGCTGTTCACCCATTGCTTTGATCTTCTCCTTGGGGAAATTGTCACAGCATAACCGCACAGTCTCATGCTTCTTCCAGTGCATGTGCATGTTCTGTATCGTACCTCCATAGATCCCTCGCCTCCCAACAGGCACATAGTTCTTGTTCTTGTATCCAAGTTTCTTCAGCGTGTAGAGTTGCTCTGGTGTCAGAGTCTCTGGGTCCGGATCATGCTCTGGAAACTCTGGCAATTGATACTTCTTCTTGAGTTGTTCTTCATGTAGCATGATTTTCTTTTTTTGCTGAAAAGTACAACACCCATCAAAATTGGATCAGACAACAGGGGGAAAAATAAATAAATAAATCTATATTCTGACAACATCCACTGATCCAGATGCACAAGGGTGAGTAAGCTTGCAAGATTCAAAGCTATTACAAGCAACCAGATGAAGGAAAAATTGAACCTTGGCAATGCGGTACTCCAGCGTCTCCTCTGGAGACATGGCAGCTTTCCTTGCCTTCCTCTCCATCCGAATCCTCTTGAGTTTCATTCTAACCTCCTTTGCCTTCTTCTTTTTGGGGCCTTTTTTGCATGTCTTTGTGCCCTTGAACCGAATTCCCGCAATGCTGAGAACCGGATGCCTGACAGGTGAAGAAGAACGGTAAGTAGGTCTCGATACAAACAACTGTTTCCCAACCTCTCCTCCTGGCAAGGACCCATGGCGTGTAGCAGCACCATGTCCCAAAAGGTGTTGCATTAATGACCTAGAGACATTGAACCAAGAAGGTGTTTGCGATGAACGCTCCGTACTTAAGCTCCTCCTCTCCAAGTCCTTTTCCTTGTCCCCACCCCCCACCAAGCTATCCACCCCTTCAGGTTCTTCAAAACCCATTTCAAAAAAATATCCACCAGTTCAGGTTCTTCAAAACCCATTGAGAAAAACTGCAGACACAGACATATACAGGTAAGGAATGCAGCATGCTGATTTACATACAAGGCTCTCGGAAGTGGTTCCTCAGCAACAGCAGCGGCAGCTGCTGCTCCATTGTAAAAGCAATTCAACCTGTTTCTAACCAAACCAAGCCCTTGTCTTGCCAGACGACCAACAACAACTCCTGGGGCTGCTCCGTGCACCATCTCCTCTTGTTTTAAAACACCAAGAGAAAAACCCACACCATCACTCCACTCTCTGGACCCACATTATTACATCAGACTTGTAGAGTGGTTCACAGCTCCAAACCAGACCTCCCATATGCACCAAAAACTCTGAAATCCATCACAGTCAGCCAAAACCCCTCACTGCACAAGCCGACGCCAAAAGGGAAAGCCTGTTACCACCGTTGGTTGCTTGAGAGAAAGTTCAGAGAGAGACCAGACAAACAGCAGACGTGCAGGTCCTCCATGACAGTGCCCACCAAGAGCTCCAAACCCTAAACCTAACCCTAAAGTCTTCAATCGTTTTAAAACCCTAAACCCTAAACCTAACCTAAGCTAACCCTAAAGTATATAAGGTATCTTTCCATAGAATCTTCTATTTTGGGGAGCCTCCATAGTTTCAACTTATTTTTGTGATGGGCCAATCAAATTTGCTCAAATTGGCACCCAAAAAAAAAGGTTGGACTTCTATCACAAATAGGAACTCCTACATTATTATCTAACTCATAGTGCATGACATTTATTTGGCCTATCTTTTTTATATGATTAATAATTTATTGTGATTTTCAAAATATTGTTACTTTTCTCATGATGATTTGATGTGATATTATCCTTATATTTGGAAGGGTTGATGTCCAATGCAATCCTCAATTTTACTCTCATTCAATAGAAAATTGGTGATTGCATTGAACTTCATGTTTACAAGCAGGGTGGACCATAGCTCTGTACTATTCAAAATGGCACTAAAAATCAAAGAAAACAGCCAAAGGTCATTCACAATGAAAAATAGATCTTAATTAAAAATCAAAGGTTATTAATTCTAGCAACAAATGACAATGATTTATCGAACTTGGTTAAGATAGGATGTAATTTTAGGGTCTATAAATTTTGGTCATTCGCTTGGACAATTCTAAACTAGCATTTGTTTAGCCCATTCCCAAGGAAAGGGGCATGAAATTGTGTCTTTTTGGATTTATGTCCTTTTTTAGTTTTTGTTTTCCAACACCATACTCACAAGAAAATTTTCAATATCTTTTCCACTAATTTGCATCCCATTTTTTTCAATTTAATTTGAATTCAATTCCATTGTTGAAGCAAACTCAATTTAATTAAAATCAAATTTAGTTGGATTGGAATTCAATTCACCTCAGTTTAGGAATTTGAATTCATTTGAATTCAACTTGCATGGAATGTCATTCAAATAAAATAAAAATCATCAATTGATCATCACCTGTAGTGTGCAACAACATAGAATCCAAGTTAACAAAAATCTAGTATCACACAACCGTGAAGGACGATTTGTAAAGTGATTATGAGTTTCAAAACTTAAAATATTGTCTTGATTTTAATTGTAAAAACACTTGTGTGTAGATCTAAACGTGTAACATGACTTAGTAAAAATAATCTCATGGAAAAGACCAAAAAACAACATTAACCCAAAAACAATTAAATGATTTGTCAATATAGGGTGGATGCACAATTGAGTGCCTTACTTTTGTGACGAATTGCATTTTTTCCATGGGTGCCCTTTGTTCAAATATTTATGGTGATAAATATATTTTTTAAAATAGTCATTGGAATTTGAATCTAAATTAACAATTAGATTATGAAAAAAATTATCTTTTTTTTTGGCTAGAAAATTTTATCCACATATAATAAAGAACTTTTGAAGTCTAAATTATGTAATGGTCGACTATATGCAAAATTATAAAACACCAAAATTTGTATTTACTTTTAGTTTAAATTATTTTAATGATTTCGTATATGTTATAATATGATGTGATTATATTGTATTAAAAAAATCATTGATACTTTTAGTAATTGATAGATAAGGACTTTTGGGTCATAAAAAATGGACAATATTTTCATAAGTCCTTAGAATTGCAATTACGTGTTGTTTTCAAATTTTTTTTAATAATCATCTTTTTTATTTGTTCTACATGGGGTAATGTTCATAAGGACTTTTCTACTCTTTTTGTTAGATGTTCCAAAATCCATAATTTTAATGGATGATTACATCATGAGGTATAATAAGGTTCAAAATCTAGATTTAGGATGGAAAGTTCTTAAGGCAGGAAGTTTATTAGGGTTTAAGGTTTGTGTGGCTTTTGTGGTTTCATTGTGAAGGTCATGGTGATGGTTTTCTTGATTTAGTTGTGAAGGTTGTGGTTATACATTTTTTGTTAAGGTCATGGGCATGCCCTATTTCTGGAGGCCATGGATAATAATAGAGATAAGGATAGGTGTTTGGGGGTGATATGAAGTGGTCCTCCATAAAGGGCAAAGAATGCAGAAAGACAACAACATTATTGTGCTTAAAGAAGATAACTTGTCAAAACATTTTGATGAGAGGATTGGGTGCTTGAAGATGGACATGAGATTTTGGACCCTTTTGTGCAAGATCATGAAGTTAGAAAGGCCAAAAATGTCATCCATTAGATAATTGAAACAACCTTGTCCACATTTCCCAATGTGCACACAAAGCAGCATGTCATGATGCAAAAGTCCTAACCAACCCCATTGTGACAAATTTTGTTGCAAACCTTGTGAATTGTTCAAGGGATATAAGGCCCAAGAAACACTAATAGAAATCTTGTCATTTACAACCATTCCATATGTGACTATGTGTGACTAAATGTTACATATGACTATGAATGGTTGCTTATGCGATTACTTTTCAAATTTGGATGGATTTTGATCTTCCTTTCAACTAGGTTACAACTATGGCCTATTTCATCTTTCTAATAGGTTGATTTTTTATGATGTCTTTGTATTTTACAACATCATATACAAGTTTAGTTACACATGTAACCAAAATAGTCTCATTATAATTACATAAGATATGTATGCTACTTAGTAACTATTTATAACGTTATTTAGTAATACATACATGCCTATACATATATACATGCCTACCTATTAAATACCTACCTACCTAATTACTAGGTACCTACATACATACCTACATACCCACTAGCTACATAATAGACTACTTAAATAATTATTTAGAAGCTATATATATATATTTATAATAAGTATTTATCTAAATTTTATCTAAATATTTACTTTAAATAAATACCTAGTAAGAACCTATGCTAACTAGTAGGTAGGTTATGTAATAGTATGTGTTAGAGAATAGTTGCAACTAGGCTATAACTATGCAACTAGGCTACAACTAAAATTTTATCCCATATTTATTGTCTTCCTTTTTAAGTTAAAAACTATATACGTAGGTTGGTTTGGTGTAGTAAACACATTCAATGTTTTCAATTGCAATATGGGAGGAGCAAATCACATGGACTTTACCTAAAAGGCTAACTTCAAATAAAGTAGGATTTTGTTGTAAAAGTTTTAGACCTAAACCTAAGTACCTACCTACCTAGGCTAGACCTATGGCTAGGTGGCTTAGCCTAGGTGCCTTATGGCCTATCATAAGTGGTCCAACCTTAAATTAACCCTAGATGAATATATGGCAATCTTAAGTTGCCATGTGGCATAATTTTAAGCCACCACATGATATAATTTGGTTGTTTTAATCACATGGTTCAAGAAAAAAGAAAATATTTGTTTGACAAAATATTTCAAAAAATCCAAATGATGCCACATATCACATTTTTAAGCTACCATGTGTGGACAAACTATTGATGTGCATTGTAGTTGCAAGTGTAGTTATAGTAAAACCTCTATAATTTTATCACCTAGGGACCAGCAGCCAGTGATAAAGTTTGAGAGGTTATAAGTTATGGGAGAGTTTGGAACTGTGAGGCGCAGGGTTCAAAAGCTGCAGGCTACCCTTTTTTCCCATTTTCTTTGCATTTTTTATCATTAAGGCAACCCGTCTTTGGCAGAGAAAAAGGGTGAAAAAATCTGAAGTCCAGCATTTTTTTTCCGAACCTGCTTGTAACCGAAGTATTGTTCGGAGAATATCAACCTCCTTGACGGCATCCGAAATGCCATCACAGCCTGGAAGCAAGATGTCCAGTCAACGACCATCAAGAACTGTTTCCAGCACTGTCAACTCCGCTCAGATGCGACCGCCACCCAGGAAATCGAACCCCCCGCTGAACTAGTTGCTAAACTAGAAGAGCAGATTCGTCAGTTCCATTATCGCAACCCCATGGAAATCCGCAACCTTCTCAACTATCTTGACGAGGAGACAATTGCCAGCGTGCCCACCAACAATGACATTATAGAAGCTATCATCGAGCAGTTCCAGCCATCGCCGCTGCCCGCGGACAATGACGATGACGACGACAGCCAGGAGCTTCCGGTGGTCACATCAGGGGAGGCATCGGAGATGCTTTCCAAGCTCCAGCTCTTCTGGACACATCAAAAGGACAGTTATCCTTCTTTTGTTGACTCGATTGTGAAGATGAATGACAAAGTACGCCATCTCCACCAGAATAGTCTTAAACAGAGGCCTATCACTAGCTATTTCCACCATAACTGATCGAGAAATAAACGAATTATAAAATTGTCGGGAAAGAAGAAAAATGATAAGTTATAAGAATATAAATTTTTTACCTGGTCCCATTGATGGACCGGGTCAAAGTGATAAAATTTGAGAGGTTATAAAATTTTGGGGGATCAGTTTATAGAGGTTCTACTATATATGAATTCATCCCTAGATACATGTATAAAATCGTCATATCCATATCCTATTAAAAAAAAACTTCATTTGTTGTTTGTGACTAACATCATTGGTGACTTATCGTTTGTTGCTAAGCTAATTTTTGGTTGCAAGTGTCACTTGTGACTAAAATCTAGTTGTAAACTATGCCTTTTCTATTAGTTAAAGATTTTATGTCTAAGTTAATGTAATCATTGTCAAAAATGAAACAAACCAAGACTTCATTAGAATTAGTCATGAAGCATGCCATCTTGATAACCTTTGTGAATAGTAGTTCCACATCTTCATTCAAGTAGAAGGTTCAAGTGCTAAAAGTGCATCTTAGGAATGTCACCATGGCTCTTCATCACAAGGAGTCCATGCAAATGTCAAAAACATTTATCTGCCCATTATCAATATGAAAAAAATGAAAAGACATGTTGGCTCCTAGGACCAAGGTGATTGTGTTGTCATGGTGGGCAATTGAAACATGCATGAGTCCCAATCAAAAGGAGGTGGTCAAGAAGATATTAAGATTGCATTTGTATAAAGACAAACTAATTCAACACCTAATGGAAACATAAGTAATTTTCTTCTTCATCCTTGGTTTCTTGCTTTTGTCTTTCTATTGTTTGCTTCTTCATTTGACCTTCTTTTTTTTTCAAAATGTTTCGACCTTTTTTTCCTTTGTACATTGGATTTGCATGTTTGAGGATTTTACTTTTTCTTAGACATTGAAAACCCTATGGTATTTTCTTTTGAAGTTTGCTTTACAATATAAGCTTTATTTCAAAACTTTAAGCATTTCAATGTGTTGAAAACCACTCAATAAAATAATGTGTAAGCTAATTTGGTGTCATTATCCTTCATCTTAAAGTATTAACCTAGGCATTTACGGAAATCATGGAAAGGACATAAACATGGTGGACTAAAATTACAAAATGTTTCTAATGGCACTATGAACCTTAAAACCTATTTAGTAATGATTTGGAAATCAATCCAAATATGGATCCAAATTGATCAATCCATGAAATCCAAACAATCCAACCCATTGCTAATAGCCAAAATAGCCTCAAAGTTATAGTCTTTCTTTTCAAGTTTGTTTTGTAACAGTCTTACAACTTTCAAACCTTAAATAACCCTAAGCTCCTAAGTTCAATTTTAAAAAGCTTTGGTAAAAACTCAATCAATTCTAACATTTTAATTTGTAATAAGTCAAATCGTTTTCATTTGCTTCATATCACAAATGTGATACAAGTTTGTAGTTTCATCCACTAATATTTGGCTAGGAGCATCTAAATTTTATTAATCAAATTATGGACCCCTAGACGTGATAGAAACTCACACTTTTTTTCATGCATCAATGAATGGCATTTGTGGCAATTGTGGGATCTAATAGTTTTAAAACAATCATTAGTCATAGCCAATTTGGGGTTACGTTAGTGTTATGCTCCAACATTAATTTTGTTTGCAACTTTAGTGGTTACATCAACCCTATGTCTTAACAAGTTGTGTTGAAGCATTCATTAAAACTTCTATTTACAAGTCTTCTAGTCTTTTTATGCAACTTGTGGATGAAATGCACAATCTTGAAATGGTCATTCAACTTGAACATTCAATTTAAATCCTCAACCTTGGAATTCCATATTCAATATTCAACTTTGCATTCAAGATTTAATGTTGAATGAAATCCAAGATTCTATTAGATGACTTCTGGTCTTTTATGTAAATTATGGATTAGTTAATATGGTACTTTTGATTAGAAGACTAAAGCTATCAATATTTCCATTGTTATATGAACCAATGTGTGAAATACCTTTCTAGCTATGTTTTGAGTTCCATAGGTACATACCAAATCTTTCAACCTTTACTTTGTTTTTCATTAGTCAATTTTGCATTATGTTTTGTTGTTGTATGGTCTTTACGTGTAAATTTTCACCAAGTGCGACCATTTCCCTTGCTTTCTAATGGTGCTAACAAGTTTATGCATTCATGCATGGTCATTTTATGTATCATGGTATTTGAATATTCTAAGTGTTCAATTTAGTATTCTTTTGTATAGACATGGGTTCTATCAACTTCTACATCTCACATATGCACAAATGTGTATTTTCTTAGGATTTGTATGTAGCTTTTGAGCCACATTTGGTGACATCACGTTTTTTAACTAGATAAATTGTGCTTTTGGTGAATAAACATAAACTATTTAAGGTTAAAAGGGTGTTATGGTGATTAGTGAGTACTTGTAAACAAAATAGATCTAGTCTGGACCTTTTAATGTATTGAGTGAATTAATGTGAACATTTGTGGACTTATGTTAAGCTAATGTGGTACATATAATGATTATAAGTGAATGGTATTACAGTTGGATGCAAAGGTCCATATATGTTGGGTGAATATTATGAGTACCATAAGACTGATCTAAATTATTGGATTTGTTGCATGTGAATATTAGTGAGTAGTTATGGATTGATTAGAATCTATTGGTGTATTATGGGCACTATAGTCAACACCTATCACAATAACACATCTTGGGTTTTACAACCAGTTAATAAAACGACTATTGTTTTTTTATATTACAAGTTCATGTTAATGACTACGTCTAGCTATAAAAGACATTTGTAGTGTCATTTTGTGATTATAGTCAATATCACAACTTGATGGTTTTTACACAAATATCAAATTCTCAAAAATGTATTTTTTATGTATTTTTAATCATCCAAAATTAAGTAATAACAAAATTCCATTCGCTTTTGAAACCTTTGGTGAATAATAACTTACGGTTGTGTGACATTGACATGCCATGCCACATGGCAACGAGGTTGACTAATAATTGCAACACTTCATGACTCATGACACTTTCGTATCATGATTCATGTCATTGATTTGATGAATTAATTTCACTTATTAAATAGTTGAAAATATTGTTATCCTTTGTGATTAATAACGACTTGATCTTCCATGTGAGGATGACATGGCATGCCATTTGGCAACAAGGTGTCACAAATTTTCATGGCCATCCATGGTTTTTTGTGATGCCATAAATTTTTGTGTCTTGAATTTATGGTACCAATATTTGTTGTGGCATGTCATTTTCTTGTGTGCCATGAGGTTTTTGAAGTCATGAATTCACATGCATGTATATGTGTATTAAACAATTTATTGTTAATTGTAATTATGACTACAATATTAATAGTCGTTTTGAAAAAGGTGACACATAATTCCTTGACTTTTAAATTATTTAACACACTAGTTTAGGTTAACATACCTGTTAAGTTAACCTATTTATGTAGGATATTTAATAAAAACCTATTTCATAATATAGGTTACCTTGTAAGTTACTTAACTAGACATTATAAATTTATTACGTCTAGTATGTTTAAATATACCTAAAATATGTTACCTTACTAATAGGTCAACCTAGGTAGGCTTGCTTAGGTTCCTAACTTTAGGTTTTCTACCAAGTCAACTAGATAGCCTCATTATAAAATATTTTATCAAGTTTGTAACCACCTCAAATTTGTGCAATTAGATGTAATTGTGATGCAACTAGATGTGACATAATTATCCTAGGTTTTTTTTAGCCCAAAAATGCTTAGGTTAACCTAAAGTAGGTTAATAAGTAGCATAGGTTGTCAAACTAATTCATCTTAAATCAACTTAGGGAGATGTAGATCTAGACTAAGTTGGTAGGTAGTAGGTAGGTTGACTTAGTCAACTTAGGGTGGCCAAGGTTAATGCAAGGCTAAAAATTTTGAGCTTTATAACTTTGTGTTAAATATAATTAGTATTAAAAAATGTGGTAGTGCAATGGATGAATATTTGAACCCCAAAGTGAAGGTGAAAAATACAAGTCCTCACTCTTACAATTTATGATACCTAGGCCACTTGGCTTAGGTTAGGTAACCTAATTTAAGCTTCTTGGAGTATGAGTCCGACATTTGTTTTTAATTTAAGTCACCTAGTTTAGGTTAGGTAGCCTAGGTTGCCTAACATAGGTAATTAGCTTAGATAGGTTAAATTACGTTAACTTTTGGCTAGGTGAACTAAGCTAGATTGCCTAACCTAGTTAAGCTAGGTTGACTTTTGGCTATGCTAGTTACATGCGTTAAATGAAGTTGACTTTTGTTCATGTGTGTGCATGATTCATAATATTTATAAATTTTTGACTCATGTCATTAATTCATCAAGGTGTCTTTTGTAACACTTAGTCGAATAAAATGACTAAGTTGAAGTGGCATGTATTTTACATGTCATACCAAGGTCACCAATGACATGGAATTTCAATATTAAATCAAAATTAAAAAATGTTAGTTGATAAGATGATTGGGCTTTGTGATTAAATGTCCTTTGCAATTAAATGAGTGAAACGACATGGGTTTAGCAACTCATGAATGACTAGTTACATATGTCTTTCTTGACTAAGATGTAATCACAAAACCCAAGATGTGTTGTTGTGTATGGTCTTATGAAAACTTTTTAGTGTTTTATGTGTTTGTTAATGAACATCTATGGATCAATCAAGATTCGTTAATGATTTATGCTAGCATTAGTGACTTCCTATGGATTGATGAAATTTGTATGTGTTTTATGTGCATAGTAGTGAACATTTATGTATTGATGAGGACTTGTAAATGTTTTATGTATGCATTATTGAATACATGTGGACTAACAATTGCTTGTACATGTTCTATGTACATTATGTGAACATTTGTGAACACTTATGGACTACTTAAAAACATGTAGTTTTTTAGTGGTAGTATTAGTGAACATTTATGGTTTGGTGAAGACATGGAAAATTATCCTATCAATATGTATGAAGTATTTTGGACTAGTGAGGACTACAAAATGTCTTACAATGAGTATTGCTAATCAATTATCGAATTGTCACAATATTGACTACCACTAGTTATTGACGATTTTTTATGCATACATGTGATTAAAATGACTATCAATATATATTAATGAAGGGAATGGATCAATCTAGAGTACTAGAAATTTGATGACTACATGTTGGTTGCATAGCCATTACTTAATCACTAATATTTGTGGTATAAACAAAGGTTTGATGGTCACATTAGTGAATTTGTCTCATGGAAATTTTTGGAAAGTGCCTAATAGTTTTTTCACAATTTTACATGTCTAACTTAATGCAATTGGTGGTTGTAGATATAATTTTTTCTTTGTTTTCAAAGAGCACATCCATCATTAATAATTGGTAGGCAAACATTTGATTTATCATGTCTTTATTGGGTCAAGAAAATAAAAAATCACAATGTGTGTTGATGTATATACCATGTGGAGATGGAGGAATTAAGAATGAGATTCAATCACATGAGGTAGAAATTTAAACAACACTCAAAATCTCCTTACATGTATGTGAAGCAATTTGCAGGGCTACTAATTATTCCCCTACAAGTTGTGTGGGTTCACGTGCCACATCCTAGCATACTACAATGTGGGAAGCCAATGTTTATCGTAAAAACCCCCATTTTGAATGGCATGCTCAAGATTGTATGTTTGGGACATGTGAAGATTGTGGGGTTGATAATCTAGCACTCTATTTAGATGAGAAAGATGACACCTCACATACCTCACGTGCTATGGTTTGTTGCAAATGTTTCAACATGGAGAAGGTTGTCACAAAAAAAGGTGAGAAAAAAAAGAAATTAAAACTATTGCATATGAAAACTAATTTTGCAAAGTTTATTCAAACTTTGAAGCCAATATTACAACTTTGTATGACACAACTTTGCTGTTAAGTGGTAGGATCAACAACTCAAAATTGCTTTCAACATTTCTCAGATGACACTATGGTGTCAATAATTGATTTTGTTGCAAACTACAACTTTGAGATCCAAAACAAAGCACGTTCTATGCATTGGCATAGCTATCAATGCACAATACTTGCACATATTTCTTGGTGCAATCTATCTCAAACCAATAAAGTTATCCTTAAGGTAATCCTTATTTAGGCTTGATTATGGTCTTCATAACACTCACTCATCTTCCTTTTTGAGGTATCTATAAAGTTCGTCAAAGTGAAGGTCATTTGTCAAAACTAAAGATGAATTTTCAAAATTAAAGTGATCATCGTAGTTTTAAAAAAAACTAAACTATGGTCTACTTAAATTATGGCGACATAAATTAAGAGACTACCTAGATAGTGGGCTAACTAGCTTAGGGCCTACCTAACTCCTTATGTACCTACCAACCCATGGGCTACCTACCTATGTAAGATAGGGATGATAAAAAAATTACATGGGGCCACATAAGGTCTAGATAAGGGCTCACTCAAGGGTTATTTAGGGGTTACTTAGGGCTACCAAAGCTAGGTTAGGGGATATGTAAAGACTACTTAGGAAGTTACATAAAGCCTACCTAGGTGGTTATAAAAATATTTCCAAGGTTAGGGTATACATAAGGAACTATTTAGAAGACTACATAGAGTCTACTTAGGGGGCTATAAAAATATTTCCCAGGCTAGGGGATACATAAGGACTATTTAAAAGACTACATATGGCCTACCTAGGGGGTTATAAAAATAACTCTAGGTTAGGAGATACATAGGGACTACTTATGAAGTTACATAAAGCTTATTTAAGGGGTCATAAAATATTTCCTAGATTAAGGGATATGTAAGGACTATTTAAGAGGTTACATAAAACTTACCTAAAGGGTTATAACAATACTTCCTAGGTAAGGGGATACATAAGGATTAATTAGGAGGTTACATAAGGCCTAGATCTAGGGGGGTATAAAAATATTTCTTAAGGTAAAAGATACCTAGGGGCCACTTAAAGACTATTTAAATCTCACCCATGGGCCTACCTTTGTTATGGGCTATCTAAGACAAGATCTATCAAAAGCTCACATACAAGGTTACATAAGGGTTACCTCGTGACCTACCTAAGTTAAAAGGATATGTAAGGATTACTTAAAGAACTACATAAGGTCTACATAGGAATTATGAATCAACCCCAAGTAACCCCTAGGTAATCCACTATGTAGGCCTTATATTCTAATCTCCATTTGCATTATGAGTTAACTTTGGGTAACCCCCTAAAAAACTCATAAATATTTTCTAACTTAAGAAATCCCTAGCTAGCCCCACAAGTAGGATCTATGTAACCTTATAAGTAGCATTTAGATATCCCATAACTTAGGTAGGCCCTTAAGTGCTTCCCTAAGTAGGTAGACTCTAAGTACTTTTTCAAGTAACCCTTGGGTATCCCATAACCTAGGCAAGTCCCTAGGTGTATGTAAGTTTTCAATACATGTAAGTAGGTTCTATGTAGGCTTTTAAATAATCTTTAATATCCCATAACTTAGGTAGGCCTTTAAGTGTTTCCTTAAATTCTTTAGGTAACCCCCTAATTAGTTTTTAGGTTCCCCATAACTTAGATAGACTTTTAAATGTTTTCCTCCTTAGGTAGGTTTCTAAGTAACCCCTAGATATTCTGGAACTTACAAAATCATCAACTACTCCTTCATGTAAGCTTTGTGTAATTCATTAAGTCCCCTTTAAATATCCCATAAATAGACCTTTAATTGAACACTGAGACACATGAGAAACATAAGAAACAAAATAAAACTTAAATCATCCTAGGTTGAACTTTTTCTAAATTTGTTATTTTCTTTTCTTTAGACATAGTTCCATCTTGTATTTTGATTGGCATCCTTAATTTCAAGGAAACCTAAGATTCTACTACTAGGTTTTCCTATCTTTGTTGAGAACTTTAAGAGGTTGAATATAAAATGTGATTCTTTCTTACATACTAGGTAAGGCCTAATGCCTTGGGCTTTATTGTGCATAAGGACACATATGAGTTCTTTTCACTAGGTCATTGGGTATCTTTTGAATATCATGGGAATATTACATATTAAAGCTACAGTGTATGTATGTATGTCTGTCCGTCTTTTATTTATCTTTTACTTATTTCTTTTTTTCTAACGTCATTTCGTTTTTATTACTTCTCTGGCGTAATCCCATTGGCTCCCGTTCCATGTGGAGTGTTTTTGGGGGTGGGGGAAGGGAGAGCCCGGTGAAGC
>Ga0116227_10000233_pt1 | contig 99977 bp, 67 predicted proteins | sample S1TSphgellanicum_FD_89693 | JGI IMG/M metagenome (GOLD analysis project Ga0116227, IMG submission 89693) | Host-associated microbial communities from peat moss isolated from Minnesota, USA - S1T2_Fb - Sphagnum magellanicum MG | ecosystem: Host-associated > Plants > Peat moss > Unclassified... | reverse complement strand
CTTGTGACAAAAACCTTGGAGAGTTCTTGATGTTGTGTTTTGTGTTGTGAGCATTATGTTGTAGTTTCCTTTCAATAAAGATTTATGTTTGCACTTGAGTAGATCTCCTATTTGTTAACATGGGACTACAACCTTAAGGTTTTGTTGAAACCCTATTATGAAGTTTGATCTTGTACAAATTTGGGTTTTAGTTTGATTTAGGTTTTGAATTTTACGTTCATCATTTTGTAGGTGGGAGGCAACAAAAATGGGGAGTGGTCAAAGGGAAGGAACTCTTCCTCATATGGCGGAAGAGGAAGAGGCTAACAATGACTTGGTATGCGTAGACTAGGATTGCAAACACGTAGGAGATAGTGTGTAGATGCAGAGCTCAAAAAACAAAGAAAGATGTTGTGACACTTGGACTTCCACATGTTGTTATCGATAGTTTTCAAGGTACGTGCCTAAAACAAGCCCAAAAAATTGCTTCAAAGAAGGCTAGAAATGTTGTATTGCTCATGGTGGAGCAAGTTAAAGTTAATTCTCCAAGTTTGTAACAATTAATGATGGAAAAGTTATTGTGCCATCCTACTGTGAAAGGTTGGCTACCTCTTTACTTTGTTGACGTTGCAAAACTCAAACAAAGTCAACACATTTTGGGTAATTTAAAAGATGGACTGACATCTCATCTTGTAGGTTAGTGGTAATTTAATTTTGTTTTGGCAAAGGATATTGTGTGCACTCCGATTGCATCATCACAACCCTTGAGGAGCAACAAAGGCATTGTTAGGCTTCTAGGGGTTGATAGGTGAACATCAAGAAAGGCATGGAGAGGAGATTACTCTTGGACACGTAGAATGATGCATTTTGGTTGAATCACCAATGTGAGAGGCGCTCAAATGGCTTGTTTCAAGCAGTGGCTACGCTTGTGAAAAATTGGTAGGAAAATGAAACCACCATCTCCCCATAAATGAAGGATATTATTAGACGGTGAATTGCAGCAAAATTATATGATATGCACCCCACACACTATTTACAAGTGTCAAAGGTTAGTTTTAATCAGAGATTCAAAAGCTTGAATTGTGGTTACAACTTTCAATTTTGGACTTGCGTGTGTTTTCTATTAAGGATGTTGGATACTTTGGTACTGTTAGTTGGTTATTACTCAAGGGTGCTTATTGTCAACTCCAGATGCTTATGCTACTAATGCCTCTAGGCTTATTAAAGATGCTTATGACATACTACTTGATCTTAGGTTCAATTTTTAATGTACTTAAGTTGCTTACTATTGCAAAGGGTGGTGGTTGTTTGCTCAAAGTGTTTATAACCATTATAGATGTTTGGTTTTGGTGTTATGTTAATCATTATGCTTACTTAAGGTGCTTACCCTAAGTACTTGAGTGGATTTTGTCCTCTTCAAGTGCTTACTATCATGGCATACTATTACTAAGATTAGTTTTTGTCCTTTCAAAGTACTTACAACCATTGAACTTGTGCTTATGAGTGCTTATAACAATTAAACTTGTGCTTACATCCATTGAACCTGTGTTTGATGATATTTGTGTTTAGATATTAACTGTTTATTGTGTTTATTATACTATGTGGGTGATTTGTGTGTAGTAAGTTGTCTACTTACTGTTAATTTTGCACGCTCAAGTTCATGCTCAGGTTTATTGTTAGTGCTTACTACTTATTGTTACTAATAACACTTCATAGTGGGAGATTGGTGGCCTATCACTTATTCACATGATGCAATCAACATGAACTTGAGTTATACTCAGGGTGCTTAATGTTAGTAATTGTGAGCTCACAATTCAATGTACACATGTACTTCTTGATGTTGATTCATTTAATGTTTAGATGACAAAATTTCTTAGAAGATGCATTCATGACTATTGTTTCTAATACAAAATTGAGCAAAGGGTGTTTATAATCTAAGTTTTCATCTTCTCTGAACTTGTTTCAATGCATTTTTCTTTGTTTAGGGTGTTTGATGTTATTACTTGGGTGTTTACAATCTAATTTATTGGAATGCTTGTTGTTTATTCAAGATGTTTATGCCTATTGGGGATGCTTATAAATAATATGAGATCAAGATTCCATGTACATTGTTAACTCTACCATATTTATATATTATATAGTAAATCCTTTTAGTGCTTTTGAGGTGCTTAAACTAAATGGCCCTACAATTCATATTGCAAGATCTATATTGTGGTTGTAACAAGTTACATCCAAGTTCTGATGTGCTTAATGTGTTTTGATGTTCAATTCTAGTGTTTTGATGTTAGAACTTAGACATTAGAATGTCAAAACTTGGACATAGATTAATATGCTTGAATGTGTTCAGTTTTAAATCTATTCACCTAATGCTCACAATTGATGTACTTGAGTGCTTATTGTCTATTCATGATGTTTATACCTAATTTATACCTACTACACATGTTTAATTATTTTAGTAATGTGAGAGTGCTAAACTATAAAAGGTGATTATAACATAAGTGAAAGGTAATTAATTATGTCTATTGAATATTAAGATTATTAAACCTTGCTGCTTTTAACAAATTCCTTGAATTGTTTTCAAACATTTCAATTGAGTGGCTTAGAGACAAAACGTCCTAAAGTATATTATTTAATCTATATCTAGCACCCATGATTCGCTTGATTCAGATCATTCATTCCTTGCAAACAATATTACCAACCTAAGAAATTTGCATGTTTGATGATTCAAAAGTTTCACAAAACTCTCAATTTTTTTGGGAAAAATCGAACGGTGTTGTTGGAACGGGTTGGGCTAGATTGTAGGTGCGTTGTTTCTTCCAATTTTTCTACAATGATGATCCTTCAATGCATTCTTTTTTGCTTAATATTTGAAATCTATGTGACAACAATGTGTTAATGGTAATGCAGGTGGACCCATGTAGATCAAATTCTAATATGTTATTATGTTATTGTGCAACATGGTAGCTGAATTTTTTCACAACCTTTAAAATTGTTCACCCATATGTGCTTGTTATGTTATTAGTTTTCCATGAACTAAAGCCATGGTGGGTGCAACACTTGAAGAGTTGGAACACATGTTGTTATCAATACCATCAGGAACTAAAAGAACTATAACAAGGCTTTAATGACATGCAAGTAAATGAAAAAGGTATACATAGCAATTGCCAATGTTCATGCCTTGATGTATGCAAAGTGGATTCAGATGCTGTTGAATTTGAAATTTGTCTTGCATAAAGTCAAACATATAGTGGCTTCAAAACTTTGTGGATTTTTATTATCTATGAAAAAGAGGATGTTGTGTGGCATCAAAGAGATTTTTTTTCTAGTGATTATGTTTACTGTGGTGTGAAATCACTTCCAATTTTCCTTACGCACCCCCAAACTTCTCGTAAGACTCAAATGCGAATTTGAAAGTGAAAACAACAAAAGAAGAAGGAGTGGGTACACTCCCTAGCTCGTAGCATTTTGGGGGTAGATGGGCATGCTAGAGGTCAGGGATGGGGACTAGGGCGAATGACAAGTGAGTCAATTATTCACATGGACCTGCACAAACCAAACAACAAGTTGGTTAATGCATAATTGAAGCACTTTTGGTGCATGGATGAGCCACGAACACACATAGATTCACAAAACTCACCATGGCCCAAACTTGGAGGAAGCCACCACCTTCCCCCTTATAGTATTCTTTGTGATTAGCCACAGGGGCTACATCCAAATGTCATTTTGTCCTGGGACTCCCAAGTTGGGAATCTGGAAATTCTCGAAATTAGGACTCCTAGCATTTTGGAAAGCCATAATTTTTTGTGCAAACCTTCGATTGAGGTGAAGTTTGAAGCAAAGTTGTAGCCCTTGTCGAGAGATTTTCAAAAATATGTAGCATGCCACCTACACATAAGTAAATTGGGGCGATTCTTGACTTTTAGTGATTGGGAGTCAAATTGGCAATTTGATTATTAACCTTTTTTTTTTGCCATAACTTATGTTTTAAATACTCAAATGGGTCATGCAAGCGCATTTTAAACATCTACGTCTCAAGAGCTTTCTAATGGTATAAATAAATCTTTATTCCAATGAATTTTGACGCTTTAAAATTGCTCTCTAAAGATTCAGGAGCCCACTGAGATTCCAACCCCCAAAGTGGGAGCCCACTTGGGGGTGTGTGGGTTCATTCCCTCACACTTTCTTACATCCCTGTGAGCATGAAATGTGACTCCCCAACTTCACTCTCAGCCCGCACCTTTGCAAGCCCTTACCTTGGTCGCGAGCCCAAGGTTAGGGTCGTGACATTGCCCAAATGAGTTGTAATCAAATGTTTTAATTCAATGGTGTAGCATTATGTACGAGGTTGTGGGACACATTGAGGAGGGTAAAGAAAAAAAACATCAAAAGTTGAGTTCCTTGAAACATTGCCCAGAGAATTGATCTCATTCCTAAAACTACGATTGAAGATGTTTATATTACACAACTTCTTAGCTAGATGGTAAGATGTGTAATTCAAAAAGTTATTAGAAATAATGCCAAAAGGAATTGTGATCTCATGTGTTGATTTATTTGAAAATTATACCACATGAATATTTAGAATGAAATTCAAAACATGCATTAACACAACTTTCACGTATCCATTATGGTTCACATTTGTTATAGGAAAAATAATTCTTATAATTTTGTTGGAGATAAGATTGAAGTGATCAAGGAAGTTCATTATTATGTGTTAGATGACCTGTCGCAACCCTAACTTTGGGTTCACGATTAAGGCAAGGGCTTGCAAAAGTGCAGGCCAAGGGTGAAGCCCGGGAGTCACATTTCATATTTTTAGGAGTGTAGGAGAGAATGAGGGAATGAACCCCCACACTCTCAAGTGAGCTCCCATTTTGGGAGTTGGAGTCTTGATGGACTCCTAAATCTTCAGAAGGAAATTGCAGGGGTCAAAATTCATTAGATTCAAGAATTCTTTATACCATTGGAAATCTCTTGGAACGTAGATGTCTAAAATGGGCTCAAACAATCCATTTGCATACTTAAAACATAAATTATGGCAAAAAAAAATGGTCAATAATCAAATTGTCAATTTGATTCCATACCATTAAAAATATGAAATAACCCCAATTTCCTTACGTGCATGTGGCATGCCATATATCTTTGAAAAGCTATTGACAAAAGCTATAATTTTTCTTTAAACCTCACCTCAATCAGAAGTCTACACAAGAAGTTATGGCTCTCCAAAATCACGGGAATCCCAATTTCGAGAATTTCAGACTCCCAAGTTGGGAGTCCCGAGACAAAATGACATTTGGGTACAAGCCCCGTGGCCAGGCACAAATAATACTATAAGGGGGAAGTGGTGGCTTCCCCTAAGTTTGGGTCATGATGAGTCTTGTGAGTTCGTGTTTGCCCATGGCTCGTTTGTGCAATAAAAGTGTTTTAATTATGCACTAACCAACTTGTTGTTTAGTTTGTACAGGTCCATGTGAATAATTGAACTACTTGTCATTTGTCTTAGTCCCCATCTTAGAACTCCAACACACCCTTTTAACCTCGAAGTGTTGCAAGTCAGGGATCGTGCCCCAATTCCTTATCCTTCCGTTGTTTTCACCTTGGACTCACATTTGAATTTATCAAGGAGCTTGGGGGCGTGTCATGACCCAATACATGACACACTATTAGTATATCATGCTTTCATATTGCATTGGCGCCATTTGACTAAATAGGGATGTTTCACTTTGTTTGGAATGATGGCTGCAATGGGTTGTTTAAATCTGCAAAAGCCTAGTACTTTGTGGTTCAATATCCATCATTAATAGTTTTTGACAACTTGCCAAATGGTTGTGAAATGGTTTGGAATTTTTTTGCAACAAGCCATGGTGAAGGGGTTACTTGCATCAGGAGGAGTTCAGAGGAGAGATGCGAGAATGAACTTCATGTCCATGAATGGACATTAGACATTGAAAAGGCTCAAATCTTGCAACAGCTTGGAGGTTAAGAACATCATGTTTGACCCCAATGAAAAAGTGGAATGTGGTATTGGTGGTGAATGAATAGTTAATGTAGTTTGTGTTGGGGATAATGTAGCTGTGATTACTAACAACAAAACCAATGAGCAATTTTGGCTACTCTTAGTGGACAAGACTATACATGTGCATGAATCCTTTGAAGATGAGTGGGGAAATTCCTATGTAAAAAAAGATGTAGTTCTAAGGGGATATTGGTATGAGAAGCTATAGGCAGGTAGTCATTCTTATATTCTTCGAGATGACAAACCTCTAGCCTACACATTTTCACATTTGATTATAACATCCAAATTTACAATGCCACCCATTATCCATTCTATCAGGGGTTATGCATCTTACAAATTTAAACTTGAAGTGTTGGGTTTCATTATTGATATAGTAGAGGTAGCAAGATTTTAAATTAATTTAATGTTTTTTGTTATCCAATAATGAATTTCTACATGTTTTGTTTTCATTGGTTTGTATGGTTTGGTTTGTGCACTGTGTACATGTGGTACTTTATTGCATTTACACATGTGAAGTATAAAACACATCATTGATGTTTGAAGCATGGACTTATAGAAGGGTGCATGGGGTGTCCAAATTTAATTTTAATTATGCCTTCATGCCCTTAGTTGTTTTCTACTCAATTTTGTCAAGGATGATAAGATGTTTTGTTTTCCCAATTTCTCATTGGTCATCCAACATTTCAATTAGGTAGCATGTTTGTTCAAATTAATCTCAATGAATTGTTAGATGTCACTATTAGATGCTCACTATTTAGATGTCAACATTTGCTAGTTGACCAATTTGAATTTCATTCATTCATATCATAATGGTTAAATGATAAAAAGACCGAAACAACTTTTGAACCCAAACTATTATGTGGGTAGATATGTGATTTGTTAATATCTTAACATTTAATAAGGTCCATGAATTTCATTTTTAATTTGCCATTACTTGGTAGTACTAGGTCTTTAAAATTCATGACACAATGGTAGTGCACATATATCATTCATGTTTATAAAATAATATATGCGAATATAATATATCTTAATACTTACCTGGGCTATAGATATATTTTTGAAATTATTTTAAATTTGTTGTATTAAAGGTTGTTTAGTTGGATTATGGTCTTGAACTAAATGGAACAATTTCAAATTGAACAAGAATTTGGAGGTTTTCATTGGTTTAATACTAAACTTTTAATAATGGTCAATTTGCATGTGAAAGTTAGTTCAAGCACTTGATACATTTTCCCTTGAATAAACAAACAATTGCAAAAGAGTTAGCAGTAAAAATAAAGGATTTACAAACTTGGGATCACAAAAGATGCATAGACCAAGAATTTGTTTATGATGTTTATTCAAATGCTTATTTTTTGTAATACTTACATGTTTAGAAGATGGGTCTACCCCAATTTGCTTAAGAAGTTAGGTGTTTACTATATGTGGTATTGAATATGGTATTGACTTGATTAATTCCTGGATTATTTAATATGTTCATTTAGAATGTTTATTCAAGTGATTATTATGACTTAGATATGTGATTACTATGGTACTTATTATGGTGAATAGTTAGCACTCACATATAAGTCAAAAACTCCTTTGGTTAATCCAAGCTCATAGTGTTTAATTATTGATGTGCTTATTGAGGTTCAAATGGCAAATATATTTCCCATGATGTTCAAGCTAATCACTTGTTATAAAAAAGATATACCCATTCAATGGTTTAATGCACTAATATATGTTGGAATACTACAAAATCTACCAGAGAATATACATGCATAATAAAAAACTTTATATTTCCACAAAAACTTCCATGTAAGTTTGCAAATAAAGATAGGAATTAGATTTACATGAAACTACATGTGCAATGTTGCCAAAGTTGAGTATTGACATAACCTATTTAAGCAACTACAACTTGGATTAACCTTACAAAGTCTTCTTACTATGGGTAATCCTAGCTAGCCCTAACATGTCTTCCTTCTTTTGAGCCCTGATGGATACTTTTTTCTTTGACAAAGCCACATTCATAGAAGTCTTTTTCCTAATTGGTGAACCTTGACCATGAGAGGAACCCTTTTGTTTCTGAAATGAACACTTGACTTTTTGTTCAAAATCCTCTTCTATAGTACACGAATTGCCTTTAACAACAATATGCTCACCAATGTCCAACATAACATTTTGTTGGTATGTGTTGTCAAGCTTTTTAGTAGAAGAAGGTAGTGATAAGGACTTTGGAATCCAAACACAATTACAATAATTATTAATCACATAGCAACATAAGTTTCAAGGAAAAACATCAAATAGGATTTTTGCATGTACCATATAGCTGTGTTTTCATTCAATTCTAGGATTAATTCATGACATGCACCAATAAGTTCTGTGGTCGTGAATATGGAAATTGGCATTGTGTAGTTGCCTACACCTTTTAATTAATTAATTGAAAGTCTATTCAATAAGAAAAAACATTCAAATGACTAACTTGTAGCATTTGCCACTAGCATTTTAGTGTTTTTTTCAAGCAAGTCTTGGTCAAAGGGTAGCTCCTGATGCATTATGTTGGTAGTTTGTGGTGGCATTAGAACAATAACTTTTTCAACCTTTAGTAAAATACATTAGTCACAAAAATTATGAGTCCGAATACATATCAAGATTTGACTCTTTTAAACCTAAAAGAATGTAGGTTAACATAACTTAAAAGGATATAAAGAAATTGCACAGAAGGAATATGATGTTTTGTTTTCGCTAGAGGTTGTTTTGGCATGATGTGCATCATGGGAAGTATTGACATCAGTGTTATGTGTATGTTGAAGTGGTGCAATTGCAACACTTGTTGATTTGTTCACAAACACATTCTTCAGCGGGGATTCAACCTCTTCATGAAATTTGGGAAAGGAAGGAAGTGTACTATTTTGAAGTCCTACATTAAAAAATTGAAGGCCCAATGGGCTATTACTTATTGCTCCTATGGCTTTTGTGGTAAAATAAATTACTGGAGCCCAATTTAGTTTGCTTGAGTTCTAAAGTGTTACATGTAGGCCATGGCAGATTTAGCAAATTTTTTTTATGGAACAATCACAAGGGGAAAGGAAAATACAAAACTAATATTCCTTGCTTGGGAAATATAAACATTCAAATATAATTGCATATAGTTAAATCAAAATAGAAAGACAAATTAAATTCTATAAGTCCAACAAAATGCAAACAATGTTTTTGAGTTGAAAAAACTATTTGAATGCAAAACTTGGACTTAGAAAATCACAAAAAATACAAATGACGCCCTACACATAGGTAGGTCAATCATTATTCCAAATACTATTTGCAATTTGTAACAACATGTTGTAAGGTGAAGCACTTAGAGTCATTGACTATACATATCATGTGCTAAAGTAATCACAAAAAGGACAATGTCTACTTGCAAAAGAGGTAAGTATTTATCCCAAGTAGTCTATAGCAACATGGTAATTTTGAAACGCTAAAATCACAAATGTGTTAAAATAATCACAAATGTGTTAAGGTAATCATATAATTCACATGACTATTTATATGTGGTAATTCATCCTTATCCCAAGCAATTAGAAACAAAAATGTCCAAAGGGTCAAGGACTACAAATAAATAAAAATGAGAATAATAACACATGTGCTAAGATAATCACAAAAAGTGTAATGGTTCCTCAAGTGTAAGGAGTCATCCCATGCTCACATGTGAGGTCTTTATCCCAAACATTCCAAAGCAATTAGGCTTGGTGAAGCATTCAAACTCACTAACCAGAAGTAGCATGTGCTTAATAATTTGTAAAAATCACATTGAATGCTTTCAAGGGGGAAGTCCTTATAATCCCAAAGGATCTATAGCAACAACATCCAAAATTAGGTGAAACATTCAAATCAATAACCCTACGTATCATGTGTGAAGTGACACATAAAGCTTCACACATGCACATTGATGTATTCTCAAAACTTATTTCAATTTGAATCAATCACAACAATTCTTTTTAGCCTACATGTGTTACATGTGAAGGACAACCAATCTGCAAACTTGAACAACATGCACATATAGGATATACAATCCTTAAAAAAAAAAAAAACTAAAAAAAAACTAAGATGAGGATAGGGAATTCACCATCCATATGGTAAAACCCAACTTCCTTATGCAATGTTTGTTTTAGCTCCTCCTACAATGCATCTGACTTCATTGTTGTAGTAAATGTTTGTAGCTTTTCATTTCTTTCACAGAATCCAAAATTGTTCCACCATCTAAGGTGAAACACTTCACCACAAATTAAACATTTGTTATCATTTTTCAACATTTTAGCCAAACAAAATGGATGGTATGTGTGTTTACAAGATATCAATGTAATATCATAGAAATTGTACCAATTTTTGCAAAAGCCACATGGCTTGAGCACTATGACAAAGTTTGGATTGGAATCAAAATTAATGGGGCAAGATGGGTGTAACATTGGTTCCAACCAAAAAGAAGAACCTCTTCCTCTTTCCGTACTTCCCAATTGTTGCTAAATTACAACACGCTACTTTCCTAGAACTGTTAGATCCCTATTCATCCTAACAATATCAGTTTCAACCTTCCAGTGATCTAATTCAATATCTTGAAACAAATCCTCACCCTTGATCACCCTGGTTGTTTTGTCTTTCAATAGAACTTGAGAGGTCTCCAATTCCCTCTTTACAAGTTGTTGCTGATGAACAAGTGATTCTAGTTTTGATGCACTAGTTCCTTATTCATCAGCCCCATCATAAACCTAAAGTTACACAAAACATGAAAACATTTCAATGTGATCGGTTGACCAAAACATAGAAGAAGATAAAAACAAAAGCACCATAAAAGAAACCACCTACTCTTTCAAGAACATCATTTGGTTTGTGAGCTTTTGCATTTTATATTTAGCAAGCTTGAAATCCCCCTGGGCTTCAACTGCAATGGTCTTGTGGTCCTCCATATTATATTTCAAGTTAATCAATTTTTTCAATAGTTTTTTTGTGTCAGCTTCAAGGTGTAGAACGTTCCGTTCAAAGCCTTTGAACAAATTGTTCAAAAATGGTTGTAAAGCTTGGACTCAAGTTAATTTTGTAGGTGGAGCACCATATGGACAAGTGCCCTTGCCTCTTGTCCCTTTTAGAACACCAAAATTCTTACAAACAACATCATTGGGCTCAATTTTGCAAGAGACTTCCTTGAGATTTAACCTTGACACATTTGAAGACTTACCATTTTTAAGTTTTTCAACAACCAGCCTACACACCTTCTTTTTCACGATTGAAGTAACTATTCTTGCCCAATTCACATCACATCCTTTCATTTGTGCTATGTACCCCTTCATGGCCCATGACATAAGTTCATTGTTTGTAACATTTGACATGTCATAAATGTGGCTACACAAATGAAGTAAGTCCCTTTTTGTGTTAGCATGTAGCCGAGTGTTTGTGGTTTTGAACTTCACAACCTTGCAAAAAACTTCCTCTATATCTATCTTAGAAACTTCTTTGGTAGTAATGTCACACTTGGGATTCAAACTAGTATCATTGAGTTTATGCACCTTGATAAAAAACTCTTATGTCTACGACTCATATTCTACAACACTTTGCAGAAACAACTTGTGATCCTTTGAAGCTATGTTCTTAGCTATATTTGAAACAAATATGTTATTACACATAGGGAATTTTTTTTTTGTCTCTACCTTGCCCAAACATTGTAAACCCCTCTTACTTTTTGTGCACTTACAATAGACACTGAAATAAAACAAAAAAGAAAACAACAAGAGCCAAATAAACACCACTAAGAGTTGACAAAGGTTTAATGTCGAACATGAAGACAAAGCAAAAAACATCATAAAAGAAGGAAGTTTATTGAAAGTTGACAAAGTTGTTTGTGCAGAAATAAAGTTCTTAATTTTTGTGGCGCACTTTCCTAGGGCACATTGCCAACAATTACATTTCTATTTGAAAACAAACCTTTGTTTCAACTCCTATTGTAATTCATTGTGATTCTAGATGGTTCACATTTTTGAGCTTTAGATGGAAAACAAATTCCTACCCTAACATGTTTAACAATTGTACATCAACATTAATAACATAAGGTTCAGTCCTAATGACATAAGAAAGTCCTAATAATGACTATCCCTAAGGAGGTTCAATTGGTTCTTTTTACCATGTTTTTACCCATTGGAATATATATGTGGAAATGAATGTAATGTACTTGTGTACTCAAAAACATATATATACTCCAAAAAAAATTTAAATGAGTTTTTATCTTTATGAAAGTTGAAGGTATATTGAATCATGTCATTTCACATAATATGAATTATGTTTAGATACCATGTGACTAATTTGAAAATTTTCATTTAAAAAAATGAGTTTTTCTAACAAATATGCAATAAATGTGTGGTAAACTGAAATTTTAACAAGTAATCGCACACATAGAAAATGACAAGCATAGTTAGTTGGGCCATTTTTTAAATTGCATTAAAATTGATTATTTTAATGACTAATGAAGTCCTAAAATTAGTGCAATGAAAACAAAACTATGGCCTTCTTATACCAATGTATACTACAAATACATTCATGGATATTTCAATATAGATAATGGAATTTATGATTATATTTAAAATAATATTTCATAACATCAATTTTGTAAAAATAATTATTGTAGGGCTCAAAAACCAAAATTAATACCCAAAATTAAATGTACCATGCTTTTGGAACAATTATATTATATGCATTATAATACTAAATCCAAAAGTGTTCCAAAGGGAGTCATTGTAGTGTGCTTTCACCCAATTGCAAATTAGTGTGAACCAACATGGACATAACATATAAGTTTTTATGCACCTTTGTGGATTGTTATGTGTCCCAAATCAATTTTTTTTTGAATTTAATGAAAATAGGCCAATATATATGATTATCATCTAATCTACTTAGCTGCAATCTTTTAATTATTTGAAAAATAATGTTTGATACCAAATTTGGTTCTTTTTAATGTGCATGATTTGGATTATATAACAACACATAAAGAACTTGTAAATGGACTCACCAAAATGATAGTTTGTTTAATGAACTGATTTATTAATCTCCAAAATTGATAAATCTCATAAGCAATTCAAGATAGGGGTTTCCAAACCATTTCAAAATGGCATGAAACTTTGAAAACCTTTAAAGATGACAAAATTGAATAAAAAAAATGAAATTTTTTACAACATGAATTTTGTGAAATTCTTATAACTTTATTCTCAAAAATTAAATCTTGAGAGGTATTATAGGACAAATATTAGTTACTTTTTGAATTTTTATGGAAAAATGAATTGTAAAATCTGAAACATGAGCATTCAACAATGTCACATTCTTGTGAAGTTGTCAAATACAATATAAAGTTGTATTATAAGGAACTCTTATCATATCATTTTTTGTCCATTCAAACTTGCACGAACCCATAGTAGCTAGGCTATTACTAGGCTACCTTGGGCTACTACTAGGTTTTAATATTAGGCTACTATATCAATTTCCAAACTAGAACCTACAATAATATTTCACCAAGTTATTATAATTGGTCAAACAAGGTGCTACGAAAATTGACTAGTCAATGATTACTAGCCATATAGTCATAAGCATGACAATAGTTGCATAAATGGCATACAAAATGCCACATATGATTACATGATTAAGATTAAAGCATAATTGCAAAATGATTCAATCATAGGACCTTATTAATGGAAAATTTGCTACAAGAAATCATAATATTTCAAGCAATTCAACTTGACTATGGTGTCATATTGACCAACTTGGAGAGGTACAATTAATTGGAGGTCTAACCATAAATGACATGTGTTATTTTTATTTTTTGCAAAACCCACATGAAACACTTGACATGTACCTCAAAAGAAATCTTGTAATCCAAGGTAGTTGTCTCATACATGACAATCTTAAAGATACCATTTGTTTTTAATGATGAAATCTTGAAATTTATGCTATAATATGTTTGTAGATATTTGGAATAAGTGCATAAGTTTTTAATTATGATACTTGATAAAGAACTAATCTCATTTATAAATGAAACAAACATCTTTAATTTGACCCCACTACTTTTTTCTTACATATTTATAAAACAAAAAATGTACAAACATCATAGGTGTATGTACAATATGAAAAATGATTGGAAACTACCATTGGTTCCATTCCACAACAATAAACATTTCAAATGGTGTGGCACTTTTTGGGCTTCTTCAATATGTTAAGTCTACCAAAAGGAATGTTCATAAGCTTATTCATTTGTTCGAGCATAATATGTTTTGTTACATAACCTAGAAGATGAAAATAAGTTAAGATAATCACAAAACAAAATCACAATCCAATATTATTTCAACATCCTATTTGATCCTTGGAATTTCACAAATCATATCACATTGTGCTCTATTATGTATTAAAAAGAATGAGAAAGAAATTAATAGGTGTGAAACATGTATATAAATGTATGACATAACACATAAATACATGTTTATAGTTTATTTATATAATAAATAATATAATATAAAATTTTCATATTTTCAAATAATATTATTCACATATTCTGAATGATTTTGTTGTGCGTAATTTAATTTATAAATATTTACTAAATTTACCTCCAAAGCAATAGTCAAATTCCTTATTTTGAATTCACTTCATTTGTACATAATGAGAATGACCCCCAAGACCAAAAGTTTTCAAAGGAGTACCCAAAAACATGTAATAGTCCATAATCAATGAATATGGACTCCATGCACCTTCATATAATTTTTTTTAATGAATAAAGACTCAATGGTAATATGATGTGGTAACGTTGATACTAAGGAGGACTTTTTGGAAGGATTTTGATGATCAAATTTTCTATGTACTTTGGATTATGGTTTTTTCTTATTAAGTCTTTTTTAAACAAATGTAATATTTTAGAACTCATCTTTCAAATTTAAATTCTCCATAAGGTAAACTAGGGTTGAAAATTTTTTTATAATAAAATTTGAATGATATGTGAAATGACTTGTGTGATTCAAAGTATCTTACCTTCACGCTACCTTCGTAGTGTTAATTTAGGCAATTATGGACTTTCACATGTGCCTAAAAATGTTACACCTTAGTGTGCTTTTGCCTTTTTAAGTCTCCATTCCATTCTTCATTTTTCATATTTTCCTTGATTTGCTTGGTTTTAGTTTTCCTCTATGTATTTTGCTTGATTTTTTATCTTCTTTTCTTTCTTGTCTACCCTCAATTCCTAATACATATTAGGACTTATCAAGTATTAAGGTTAGGATTATCAAATTCTTCTTGTTTCCCTTGTGGGATTTTCGATTATTTTTTAGTTTTTCTTTAGTTTGATTTACTTGGGAGTTTTCAATGTGTGCATATAATGTGGAGAAGCACATGCATTGGTATTCAAATTAATTATTTTACCAATAAAATTTGGGTGATTTAGTACACTATATCATATGTATTAATGTGGGATGTCATATATATGATTTAATAAGACCAACCAAACCATATATTTACATGTGTCAATACAAAAAATGAAAAAAATTATTTTGGTTTGTCAAAATTATTTAAAACATAAGCAATTTAAATTGCATTGGGCACTTTCACAAAATTATGAAATGACTTGACAAAGTTTCAAAACATGTGTGTAACTTGCATGGCTTGATCTATGGACATATCTATTCAAATCTAAATGGTCAATCTATGCTAACATCTCAATGATGACAATACAGTGTGGACATGTGTTAGATCAGGTTTGTTGTTTGGTAACAAGTGAAAAATTCAACCACGCAATCACATGGTGACACATTGTTTTTATGATCATACTCATCATCATAGTTGTTGAAGTTGTATCCAATGCTGATGTGGATATGTTACATGATTGTACTCATATCAGACAATGGTCTATCGCTTGCCATTACAGTGGCTGGATATGTCCAATATGACTTGTTTGAATATACTCACAGTTGTAAAACCCAAGTTTTATTCTACTCTTTTTCCAACTCCTGTCTCATCCGAGCCTTTCTTGTTGCTTGCTCGTATCAAGAATTTGGTATGGTAGGATTCAGGAGTTAGACACAAATGAAGATAATAGGGCCATGCTAGCTCACTAATTCTGCTCTCGCTGGCACATACATACCATACAAGCAGGCAAGAAGTGAAGTGCTTGATTTACATCTTATCTATTTTAAAGCTTCCTATACACACATGCTTTGCATTGTGCATTGTGAAACTAACCTCCAATCCAATGTTGTATATGTGTAACTTTTGTAGTCATAAGAGGGCCACTGACTACTTAGCAAAAGCATTTCAAGAGAATGAGAGGCTGACTTTGAATAACAAGGTTACAAAGTTGCAAAATACATGGACCACAGTTGAGGTTTGATTTTCACAAGTGATTGTTTGAATATCTTCTATAAAATTGCAACAGACTAAGTTATTATTCAAATTCTGATGTTTAGGAAACAATTAAATTTTAGAGTCAGTCCAAGTGACTAGGTAGCTTACAACTCAGGGTGCCTTCTCAGTGATACAATCCAGATTCTAATGATGAGAGATCTTGACAATGAGTATGGAAGCTACACCAGACTGATGATGCTGATGATGGGCATGCAAGTAACCAGCCTTTCTTTCGGTGTCTTTACAGTTTGATCATATTCGGATTCGGGGAATTTGTAAAGGGCTCTGAGAAATTTCCTATCGTACTTGGAGGGCACCTTATATTTCATGAATATCCCTTCTTAAAAGGATGACGGATCGTATGCCTACATGTAGGCTAAGATTCCTCCCACTCTTAAGGAGTAGGTGTAAGAACCCTGCCCCTCCTATGCATTGCATGCGGTGTAAATGTGTTTAGGTTCATTATAAAGTTTGCCTAGTGCTTTGTGATGTGTAAAAGGCCACAGGTTGGGGACATTCCCAAAATGTGGGGCCAGGGTCAGTTATTACCACCTTGTCCCAAGTTCCTTATTTTTGGCAAAGCCCTAGGGTTCACGACCTCACTCTAGGACTTTATCTTGTACTTTAGGCCCTTAAAAAGGACTCATAGGTCATATTGACCACCTGCGCTTCATTGTGCTTTACTATGTGGTCGGTTGTCCACTGTAATTTGGCTTTCTTTCCACCATAATTATCCAATCTTTGAAGGTCTTTGAAATGATGCTTCTTCCTTTGGCATGCTTTTAATTCATTGTACTCTGAGTTACAGAAATCTATAGGCCTGGTTCGATTGCTGGCCAGATTCTTTTACGGTGGCCCCTCAATATGGGTAGTCCTTCAATATGGCTCTCTCGACCATAATTATGTTTTCTTCCGAGGTTCTCCTGGGATCTCCCCCAAGTTATCAGGCCTGATCCTCTGTCCTTCCACTTGAGGATTTCCATAGCTTGGTGGAACTGACTATGTGCATTTTGTCCTTTGGTGTCTGTTTATATGCTCTAAACAATTGAGTCTGCTATAAAAGTGTTGTGGGGGCATTTGCTACTTCATGTGGGAAAAGTGAATGCAAAGAAAGACCAGACCCGAGGAGGCCTCCGCATATTCAAGTATGATAACATCCAGAGTAGTACATCTTCTGGATTCTACAACACATCAAGGTTGTGTGACAGAGCTCTGCTGCAAGGATTCTACAACACATCAAGGTTGTGGTGACAGAGCTCTGCTGCAAAAATACCGCGGAAATTGAGTTATCTGGTGGTGCGAGAATCCCCATAGATCTTGACTTTGTCTTTTCCGACACCAGAAAATTTTATTTCCCAAGTCTCTTTTTGCCAGAATGCTAGTGAATGGGTTGTGTATCAACTAATAAGTGATTCTCACATCAGAATAACATTCTGGGGAGAGCCAACTCTCACATTCAGAGCCAAACTCTGCGGCCTCTGGGACATAAAGAACACAGGATATTAGCAAATTTAGGCAATTACCAGACTACCTTTACTATTTCAGAAATTTCTTGATATATATATAAATATTTTTTTTTGGCTTTGGAAGTAAAAATAAAAATATCCTGAAATTCTTGCAGTTGAGGTGGAAAATAAAAATGTCAAGTAATTTTGCACTACTTAATAAGCACACCATACCGCCAAGCTTTAGCGTGGGCAATAAATAATAATGCAAAAAATTGAATTTATTTTTATGGCATTGCGAGCAGCTAATTTTGAGAAAAAAGGAAAATTATTAAAAAATAATTTAATTACTGCTGGAATGGTAAAGGAACTATGATAATGGCCATTCTTTGCCTCTATTTTACTCCATTTATTGTTGGAGAATTTTCTAGCTTCCTCCAAGAGACTAGATAAGACCTACCAGGAACTCGCTTGAAAAATTGATGTGTAAACCCTAACCTACCAAAAACAATTTCACCTCCCATTTGTTGATATGGACAATGAACACAAAGGGTCTACAATAATTGACCTTGTTAGTTACACTGAACACCAAATGTGTGTTTTGATACTCAAATTTGGCACAAGAATGATCTTAGGTGGGTGCTGCTGGTTCAACAGATGGAGAAGAGTTCAGCACTGCTGCCAACCTAAAGAACAAGGGGCATATTGGGGATGACTACAAAACTGGTTACTGTATACATTATGGTCTGTGCTTGTGATGATGAAAGGTATGGGAACAACAAGAAGGTGGAGGTAATGATGTTTGATGCCAGTAGAAGATCTTTCACTCATGTGATCAGATTTTGTGGGTACTTCCCATTCAGTAGAGCCCATGGTCCCCACTCCACTTTACCTGACTTTTCTCTCATCCTACAACTTCTGTCACCATTCACTAGACTGCATTTTCTTTGTGTCTGACTTCAATTATGCTCTAAAGTCAAGAATTTGAACCCGGGGTATCCGGATTGATGAAAAACCAAGTGTTTTCTGGCCTGAAATGAGCTGGACATAAAACAAAACTCACCGCAACCCAATTTTCACTGGGGAATTGGAGTTGATGAAGCTACAAAAACATTCAGCCTAAAATGAGCCAGACAACAAAAAAAAACTCACTTGCAACCCAATATAAATACTGAGCACTTTTATTGGGCCCTTTTACAAGTTGAGTCCAATTTATAATAGCATTCAATTAAAAAGCCCAAAATGAACTAGCAAACTTGCTGCGGGGTTTACAATGACCTGCATAACCTAGTTATTTGCTGTTTCAATCAAGCCTCCAGTGTTGAGGGTTGATTCACCATTCTGAGCCTTGGTCTGCCATACCCAACGAAGTACTTACAAGTCTAGATATGTAACAGCATTTGAGTATGCATGGAACTCATTTGCAAAGGCCAGTTTGCAGGGCACTCACAAACTGTTATGTTGGTAGGCTACTCACAGCCATGCAGACAGAAATGTACCCCATTTTGGTAGTGCTCGCCTTTCTGATGAGGTGTTCTCCATAATGCGGTCTTGACTGAGTGTATTTACATTTAGTGGTAGGTAAAGCCCTGGCCCTAGACCACAAGCTTTCCTTTGTGTAAATACCTGTAGGATTTTAATACAAGACATTTTTTTCCTGTGATATCCACTGGGTATCATGGGATAATTCTAAAAAAAAAAGAAAAAAGGAGGGGCAGGTTGTTTGGAAAAGCATAAACATTTATGCTTTTTAGAACAACTGCCCTTCATGGATGGAAAGTTATGGTGAGGAATGTGCCCTCCAACTACACTAAAAAAAATGCCTTACTAGCTCCTTATACCCTTTATAAGGAGAGAGCATCAGTCAGTAAGTAGGGTGTTTATGATCCTCTCAGTACTGGGATTGTTGCATGCTTGAGCATAATGACTCTTAAGAACTAATTTAAAGATCTATACCTGCCAACATCTTTGGGTTTGAGCACAAGATACAAGTAATTGTTGGGGTAGAGTATTGACCTTTCTTCTAAAAGGTCAACAATACTCAAGAAAAACAAACTCATTTCCTTTGATTCAAGGGAAGCAGACAAGCCCCTCATTTTTTTGTATTAGTAATGAGAGAGGCTTGGCTTGCTATGGTGCAGCTAACATGTGGTGCTTACAGTGCAGCTAACATGTGGTGCTTACAGTGCAGCTTTCTTTGGGGTCAATTCTTTTGGTTGTTTAGGCTATCAGCTTCTCTCTATAATGAATTTTTGTTATCATCTTCCCCAGTTCCCCCCAGGTTGCATGAACCAACCATTGTGCTTATGATTATTATCTCTTTTGTTTTTGTTGTGAACTGAGAATGCTAAGAGGATCCACATGGGAAAAAGAATCCCCCCTTTTGTAAATCCCATTAAAAGAAAAATTACTTTTTGGAAACTTTTGATCAGCTTATTAAATTCCAAGGATTCTTTTGGCTGTTGCACATGTTAGCTAGGAAGAGAAGTGAAGATGCCCATGAGTTTGAGATGGTAGGTTTACCAAGGTGGTAACCACCAGCATTGGGTGGTTCTGTGAGTTTTATGAAGGACCTGTGGTTCTAGTTCTAATAAATAAAATTGGTTTTGGTTCTAGTTCTATAAATCAGACCCAGTTCCAATCTTGTTTTGGTCTGATTATGGTTAACCTGGACCAAAACTGGTGGTTAACTGCTTTCAGTTAGCCCTTGGTTCTTACCCTTTCTTTTCAAAAGTCCCAAATTTGTTTCCTGTTTTGGTTCTTCAAAAAACCAGGATCCAGGTTCCAGTTTGGTTCCGGTTCTCTAAAAAACTGAGGACCAGATTCTGGTTCCAAAACCCAGACCTGGTTCCAGTTTGGTGTTAACTAATGGAAACTGGCACTTCTAACCTGCCAAACCGGGTACCAATACTGGGAAACCAGTCACATTATGTTGGTGACATAGTCATAATGGGTTTGGGTTTCTAATGGATGATGATGATGTACTGATCTGTGGCGGGTGCTCACTGCTAGCTAGGCAGTGTTTTTATTACCGTGAAATTTCGCCAATTTCAACCTGAAAAAATATGATTTCGACCCATACAAAGGATTTTTCATGAAACAAAAAATTACCCAAATTCACCAGATTTCAATTTTTTTTTTTTTTCCCCCAAATCATCAGATTGTTATGATAAGTTCCAATAAGTAGCCAAGAATATAGAAGGATTCTCTCTCTCTTTTTTCGTACTTTCATTTTTAGTATGTAATTAAATTTGGCTAAACTATTTTCTGGATGATCGCCACTTTGGCTACATAACAAAAATCACACCCCCCGCCCCCCCCCTTAACCAACTCTGTAAACCACTCAAATGCCGATGATGGCATTCATTCGTGCCCTCATCCTACACATTGGGAAAGACGGTACTTCTACTTGAAGTTTGAAGAACAATAGAGTAGGTATCTTAAGATCTGTTGAATACGTGCACACAGCCAGCCGCACGGGGGAAAGAAGGCAACTGCGCAACCCCTCCACCCTTCCATCCTCCCTCCTCCATGCATGCATGACGTGCGGCAAGATGGACATAAGCTTGTACAGGCAAATCCATGATGGAATTGCCTTCCCATGTCGCGCGTGAAACGGGGCTCATTGAATGGCTCTCCCAACCGCGAGCGCGCGCGCATACGTGCGCGCTTTCATTGCACGATACTTAAATAAGTCAGTTGTTGTGTATTCTAAGTGCTTTTCTTTTTTTCTTTTTTTTTTGGGGTTTTGGTTTTGTTTTGTTTTGTTTATTTGTTGTTTTTGGTGGTGTTTGTGTGTGTATGACATTAGTGTTTTTTTTTGGAATTTTCTGGGGTAGCCAAAATGTCCATCATACATAGGAAGATGTAGAAAACTGGCGATCCTCCCTAAGAGTATTTAGCCAAATATTGGCTATAAAACATAATTAAACTACAAGTGTTTAATTATCCTTCTATATTTTTGGCTACAAAATGAAAACCAAGTAAACGAATTCTGGCTAATTTTTAATTTCTCATTTTCTGGCACCTGGAAAAACTCCAAACTAAGCTCTTTTTCGAATTTTGTAATTTCTATTTTTTGAAAATTTTCTCCAGGAAAAAAACAAAAAAACAAAAAGAAACACAGGTGTGTGTGTGTGTGTGTGTTTCTTTTTTTTTTGTTGTGAACAGATTTTTCTAGTAACTCCCCCTGACATTATTATAAAACTTCCAAAACAAAAGTTCCAGTTTCTACAGGGCAATGAATGAGTGCCAGTTGTGAGGTTTCTCTAACCTATGAAAAGGGCTTGAAAACCACCAAGAGTGTAATTAATTCACATAGTGTGTGCTAAATTCACACTGGAGAGGACCATTTTCTTTTCAGATTCAAACACGCTTCCATTTAATGCTACGAGAAACTAAAATTAAATTCCTTTTTCTGTTCTGTCCCCTCACCACCCTAAAGGCTAAAACCCTAACTCCCCCCCCCTGCCCTTTTTTCTTTCTTTTTCCTACTTGAATTTATTTGTGACAGCTTTGAGTATAGTAGACCTATTAAGCAGTTATTATGAAGGGTGGTTGTCTCAACATGACCGTTAGGTGTCCGAAATGCTTTTAACATCAAGGACTGGTTTTTTGGGTCCTCTTCATTGGTGTCCTACCCAAGGGCAAGGGAGGTGCACTACCATTTAATTTAGTGGGATTTTGGGCTTCAATAATTGAGTGGAAGAAATAGTGTGTGGCCCCCAAAACGAACTTGTTGGCATTATGAAAACCCTAATAACTTATTAGCCATGAATACTTTGGAGGAATTGTCCATCTACAAATACAAATGAAGAAGTCAACTAAGGTAGTTCTCTTGGGAAATGAAACACTACATAACTATTGAGAGAGAGAGAGAGACCCAAGAATGATAAGACATCAAAGTTGGAGAATACACCCCCCTCCAACCCCCCCCATCCCCTCCCTTCTTTCCCCCACCCCAAAAGCTCACAACAACTCTTCTAGGGTTCTTCTACTGGGGTGTGTTTGTCAGGATCTTATGATTTGATCCTGCTAAAAAGTATTGCACCACATCGTGTTGCAACCTCATAGTAATGAATCATGGGTGTGAACAGTAGTAGATTACAAAAATTCAAGTTTAATGGCTGGTTGTATATTATAGAGTATAATATTATGTATTCACTACCTCCATTTTCACATAAGATGAAAATCTATCTGGTAGTAAAAAAGAGTTGGAAAATCTCAAAAAAGAGTTGAAAATTGAGACTAATATATGAGCTTCAACAAAGTTGAGGCTTCAAAGAGTTTTTGCAAAAAAACATCTTTTCAGCACCCCAAAACTTCAAAAGGTATTACCGTGTTAGACATGATACAGGTTTACAATGTGAGGACCTTAATGCATGTTGGTGAAATATGTGTTTCCAAATCCAAAAACCTCAACACTAGACTTTGGGAACATTATAGGTAAGCAATTCACCACCATAATAAGTATTCAAAAGTTTGTACATTTTATGGTTTAGTGTAGCATGTGAATAGGGTATAGATAGTGCCTTCCTATATTAATTTTCAGCGAGTGGCAAATTAATTAATTAATTTTTTCTGTGTCCTACTTTTCATTCTTTTTCCTTTCCTTAGAAAAAATGTGGCACCCTTTCAACTTCAATGTCCTTTCAGTACCACATTTAAAACAAAGTTCTTGAAGCTTTCAACAACAAGCAATTCTGGCACCAAACCCCATGATGGAATACTATATGCATGGCACTTTGTCAGGTAGGATTTGATTTGATTCTCAATTTTCAGAACATGTGTTTTCATTATTTTATGTCTCATCAAATGATTTTCTTGAGCTTCTTGACGTCTTGATTCGAATTTCACCTGGTCAATAGGGTGCAAGGGACCTTAACAACTCACTTGCAAATAAGTTCTCCCAAGTTCCAACCCAAGATACCACCATTTTGCACACGAGGACTTCAATTCTTGAGCATGTAAATTGTCTACAGAATATGATTTCTCCACTAGTCATTAGTTTCGTATGGAAACTATAAAAGAGGCATTCATACAAAATTCCATATGATAGATTTATTATTGGAAGGCATTTACTGAATAATTCAGAAGTGTGGGCAATGAAAAAACAGCATCAAAGAACTAATAAAATTGGAAAATAAAAAACCCATCAATAATCTGAAGTGAACCACCTCAAATTTACATTGTGCAATGAGAAATAACTCAAAAACTACCTAATTGGATTCCACGGTTCAAACTTTACATTAATGTATTAACTTTACATTATTTTCTTTCCTCTTAGAGATCCGTGGACATTTCAAGGGTGGAAGAGTAGACATAAGATCCCTACTCTGTTCTAGGAGGGACATTTGCAGGTACAATGTCGCCTCTCAATGCACTTGGGAATTTCTCTGAGTGCTTTCTGTGTGAAGCACATATGTGCCTAGGGTTGTCACATTTAGTATGTAAAAAGAAACTTGCTTAGCCCTCTTTATTGTAACCATGGTACCAGTGTGGGTGCAGGTTCACCTAAGGCATTGGAGGGGTTTGTATGTAATCCAGCACTATCAAGCTCTTCTACCACTCTTAAAAAACCAGTAGAATTTGTCCGGTGTATGCGGAGGGTGCTGGACCCTCATTAAAGTTTCTGCCTCAACTGAGGTGCATAAGGTGCCTCCTCTTCTGTGAAATGCAATCTCAGTCACCCCTTTGAAAGCAAGGTTGGGACCTCAAATGGGGCCGTCTTGGGAACTTGCCTCCCATTTCATGCCAGGCCTCATTTTGCACAATGACCGCATCTTGGTCCTTAGTCCTAATTCATCTCACCAATCCAAATCTTCTAGTTACTCTTCATGTCATATACATGATTTATATCTCAACCTTAATTGTTGCTACAGGGCAGCAAAGGGTAAGTTGGTTGGCTGAAGCTCAAAAAACAAACCACATGGGTAGACTGCAAATTCTGCACCATTTGCAGGCTCCCCAAATGCCCAAATGATGACAAGGAGTGGGCAGGGGAAATGCCCATTCCAATGAAGATTGGTTCCCTCAAGGGAGAAACTTCAATATTTTGTTTTAAGTTAGGTTTCTGTTTTTCCCATTAGGTTCCTACTTCCTGGCATTGTATTTTTCAGGAATTTTTGTTTGCAGCCAAAGTGGTGATCATGCATAGGCGAGATATGTAAAAAAAGTGACGAGAATCCTTAGGAACATTTAGCCAAATCTGGCTATAAACCACATATGAAGTATGGATCTTGAATCATTCTTCTATATTTTTGGTTACACACTCAAAAACCATTTCTTAATTCTGGCCATTGAAAACCTCCCAAATTTACTTCAGCCCAAAATTAAAAATTAAAAACTTGAAAATGAAGTGTTTTTGGAGGTTTCCAATCACCAGATGTGAGCAATTATTTTTAAAAATCACCAGACTTGTATATTTTCTTTAAAGTTTTTAGCCAAAAATATAGCAGATGATTAAAGATTTATACTTCATACCTATCCAGGTTTAGGGTTTATAGCTGGATAAATTTTCCTGAGGATGATCACTGCGTCAGCTACAAACAAAAAATCCTATTTTTTTAGTTTAAAGTGTGTAGCCAAAATATAGAAGGATGATTAAAGATTTGTACTTCATGTCTAGTTTATAGCCATATTTGGAAAAAAATTCTGAAGAACAATCGCCACTTTTTTTGACATCTTACTATGGATCAACGCCACTTTGGCTACAAACAAAAAATTCCTTAAAAACAAATCACTGCTTCCTCGAAGACACCCATCAGTAGAGGCGGGGGGGATCGCGTCGCGAAGCAAAGCAACGAATTAAGCATCACGTGAACACTGCAACAGCCAACAGTATTGTACTTCGTTCGCTCTCGTCCCCACCACCATGACAACGCACGTGCGGCAGATGATGTCACGCGCGTTCCGGCGCGAAGTTCGATTGGTGAGTCGTGGCATGTCCGGTGCTTTTGGATCTGAGCCATGTGTATGCACCAATTTAAAAAAAACACACAATTTCGGTGCTGGAGGTGTAAGTCCGTGTGTGTGAGCGTCAGGCGGATGGAGGAGGTAGGTCTCTGTGTCAGTGCTTTTTTGTAACTGGCCAAATTTCGCCAAAAAGCGAAACTAAAATTTAAAAATTCGAAAAAGAAGTGAGTTTGGAGGCTTTCAGTCGCAAAAAATGAGCAAAGAAGAAGAAAAAGAAAAAGAAAAAAAGTATAGATCGCCAAATTCGCACCCTTGTTTTTCAGTGCGGTGCCCAAAAGTAAAGAAGGATCATTAAATATTTATATTATTTGATTTCTGGTTTATAACCATATTTGGCTAAATCTTCCGTGGGATGATAGCCACTTTTCTACATCTTTCAATGCATGATCACCCACTTTGGCTACAAACAGAAATTCCCTCAAAAAAACACAGGTCTGGTCTGCGTGCAGCAGCGCGGGGGCGGGGTGCGGGGAGGGGGACAGGTGGAGGTGAAAAGCAAAGCGTGAACGCGTGGTTTCCCAGCGTAGTAGGTGAGTACCAAATTGTGAATCAATCTGTTGTGAAGTACCCATCATCATGACAAGGGCCTGACGGTGTAGACGACAGCCGGTGGTAACGGAATCGTGATCTTTATTATTCGGTCTGTTGGGTATGGGGATATTGTGCGAAAAGGGAGGGAGGGAGGGAGAAAGGAAGGGAGGGGTGCGGGTTGGTGCTACTGCTATAGTAGTTGGTACGCCTGCGCTGCAACACCCCGGGCTTCCCCAGCGTGGTTGGTTGCTGGGCTAAGCTCTAAAGTGTAGGTTAAACCCCAGGGGCCGGGCTTTACGAGAATAGGGCCCCACAAGTGGAGCCAAGCAGATGCCCCCCATTCCTGTAAAGCCCACCCCCAAGGCTTTTACATGCTGTAACAAAACCATCATGGTTTCATTGTAAAATGAACCCTTTGGTACCTATCAGATACCCGCTGGGTATCACATGAAAAGAAAGTGGAAAATGCCTGCCCGTGCATGTAATTACGCTGTTTAAGCCAACCTGCAATTACACTGAAAAGCACTGTGCAAGTTTTAATGTTTTTATTTATGGTGTACATACAAGTCTGCTCCTTGCATTACCAGAGTTTGAACTTTGAACCTTTGCTCAGCTCTTGACTTGATCAAAGTTCTTATTTCAAGTCTTCCAGTTTCATAAGTGTTTATCAGCGTATTATTGACGAAATTGTATTCTAATAACTCTCATCCTGATGCCAGTGATAATACTGGAGATGTGGATGAAGTACCTACATCTTAACGTCCCCAATTTCGGTTATGGCTTCTTGGATGCCCTTAGACAAGGCAGATTACAAAAACTTAGGCTTCTGATATGTAAACCCATTTTCATGTGACCCTATTCAAGAGAGCAAAATTGCATGCCATCCTCAATAGAAATCTCTGGAGGTTGGTGGGAAAACAATATACCACTAAAAATGTTAAGTGTGAGAGGCGCAGTCCTAACAACAAATATGACACTCAACATTGCATCCTGCAACACTAATGTCTCAATCTCAAATAATCCTGCTAATATGTATCTGCAAAGGCCCCCCTCCAATCACAGGAGTGAGTTGAAGCTGTGTAATATGTCAATGAATGATTTCCCTTATGGGGTGTTCTCAAATCCTTGGGGGTATGCTCCAGAATCCACCTGCATCTGAGCTTGCACTCCCCTAAGTCAAACCCTACTGATACAATGGAATTGGCCAGTAGATCTGCACTTGATTTGGGCACTCCTGTTTTCAAGTGTTTTATGGCAAATTGCCACCATAAATTTCAAATAGGTACCTAACAAAGTAAGTTTGGGGTGTTCTAAGACTACCAATGTGGTAAGCACTAAGTACGGACCAAGTTAAACACCTCACCAATTCAAGGACTTTTCGTAATAAGGTAGAAGCACCATAAAATCATTGAAATAAGAAATGTGATTAAAACAAAGTCAGATTTCTCCAAACACTTACTTTGAATTTTTAAAAAAATACTTACTTCACTCAGCTGCTAGGCGGGCCAAAATCTTGTTTGTTGAAAACTTACCTGCAACGTGCAGAGGTGCATTTGTTTGTTTTCCCTTTATAATGGATGCAGTGATTCCACAGTGGTAAACTAATACGGACAATGTTCTATTCTTTCTCCTGACTAATAAGCCAATTGCTTCACTCATCCCGCCCCCTCCATTACCGCCCAGCAGCCCACACGCACGAAAGTCATCCAGAGCTCATCAGCCCTGCCTGAGGGAAAGACACCATTTCAGTAGATGCAACTAATGTTGTTGGCAGTCTAAGTAGTGAAGGAAGGAAGCAAAAGGGGGGGGTGCGTGGCAATGCAGGGGTAGTACCTAATACTACTACCACTACTACGACTGTAGCACGTAATTATCCTTCCAGTCATCTCTCTCTCCGTGTCTCTGGCTCTCTCACGCTTTCATGTACGTGCGTCTCGTGTGCTAGCTAGCACACTGTGTGTAACTGTGATCACAACAACCTAATGGAAAGAGACCCTAACTTTATTGCAGCAACCCCCTACTAGCTAGCTATCACTGTTGCCAAAGCTGCCACACTACCCACGCTCCTGTTGCCTCCTGCTGCTGGCTGCTGCACTGGTGGCTAGCGTCCGTCTGTCTTCCTGTCTGTAGTCGGCCCCCCCCCCCGGGGCTTGCAGACGCACTTTAGACACGAAATGGGTAGTCTCACTTCTGCTGTTTTTTTGTTTCTCTCCACGCGTGTCAAGTTTACTTCTGAAACTATCCGACTACAGCCGACTCAAAAGCTGCAGTGAGCATCATCATGATTGTTGTTGTTTTTGAGAGCTAGGTTTGTCAAGTCTTCAAGTCTTCCTGATCACGATCAATATCTAGAGCTGTGAAGTTTGGTGTTCCAATCTCTTGCAGAGACGCTGCTTCAAATCTCACAATCTTTCGATCGTTGGCTTCCTCAACCCCAGCCTTCTCTGAGGCAAGGTCGACCTAGTGTCTTTCCTGAGCTTTTGTCCGTCGATAAAATCGTGGTCGACTGTCGAAGTTAGCTCCCTGGTCCAAGTTTTCCAGTTTAGCCACAACGATGGTATGAAGAGTATATGGATACGCACCGCCTGACTTTCCAATTGGCTTCGGAGGAGAAGTTGCAGCGATAGTGTGAAGGGGTGTAGTCGAAATAGGATTTTGGCAGAAAGGGAAGGGAGGAGAGGGGGAGAAGACTATGATGGAAAACTGAAGAAAGAGTGTACAACAAGAAGAACCTATTTGATCAGAAGCGCAGCAGCGGCGGCTTGATCGTCAGACCCGCCGGCTGCGAGAGAGAGGGCTTGAATGGTAGCAGCTAGAGATCATCAGCGAGTCGACGCTGCTGCTGAGAGAGGAGACATAATAATGACATCAGGGTCCCGACTGCCGACTTGGAAGGAGAGGGAAAACAACAAAAGAAGAGAACGGCGACGACGCGCCATCGCTGCAAAGATCTTTGCAGGTCTACGCTCCTACGGTAACTACAAGCTGCCAAAACACTGTGACAACAACGAAGTTCTCAAGGCTCTTTGTGCTGAAGCTGGCTGGACCGTGGAGGAGGATGGCAGCACCTACCGCAAGGTAATGGCAAGCTTGAGGTTTTTGATATGGGTTTTTGCATGTGAAGAAGCTCTAATGCCAAGGTCCCTGAGGTCCTCTGCATCACATCTCCATTGAGAGACAACAATTGACAGAATGTCGCTGGGATCATGATATTTGTTTCAGGGGACCAAGCCACCAGTAGAGCAGATGCAGGAGGTGTGCACAACTCCGGCATTGGTAAGTCCAACATCTTCATATCCCGGAGCGAGCGATGGTACTTCCCTCATACCATGGTTGAAGGGCTTATCTTCGGGAAGAGGAAGTGGGACTGCCAGTACAAGCAGCAGCGCAGGCTTGCCGACGTTGCACTTGGTCCATGCAGGTACTTCCTCTTGTGCTCCAGTGACACCGCCTTTGAGCTCGCCTACTGCGAAAGGCATCCCTGTGAAACCAGACTGGGATGCCATTGCCAAAGATGGGCTGCCCGAGTGTCCCACGCACGCATTCTCTCAAGCTCACGTCAATGCTTGGTCAGCTGTACACCATCCAAGTTTCCTTGCTGCTGCTGCTGCTGCAGCAGCGGCGTCGAACCAGTCACCCCTTTGCCCAGGCAGCTACTGTGAAACCCCAGATGGCTGCCGCACTCCAGCAGCTGATGAAGTGGAATCAGATTTGTCTCCCACCGCTGCTCTCGAGTTTGCTAATGTATGCAGCTCGAGCTCAACCAAATGGGCAAATGGGATCCGGGTGCGCACCGCAGGTAGCTCTGCAGCTGCTGGTGCAATTCTAGGATTGGCTGCAGGACCACCTGGATCAGCGGCTTCAGGGTGTCATGTCCAGCTTGAAGGCATGATGGGGTTAGGTCCCTTCCCAGCACCAGCGGCTGTGCAATCTGATTCTCCTGAGACACCATACCCCAGCACATGGCGCATTCCCATCAGCTTGCAATCTTCTGCTGCAAATACACCTGTCCCAGCTCGAACTGTACCAAGACTATTGAATTCAGACAAGGTTGAGATTCCAGATGCTGTTGTACATGTGCCATGGGGGGAAGCTGCTGCGGCAGTGGAAGATCATGTGGCTATGCAGGTGGTGAGCAGGAGAAAATTAGCAGTGCAGCCCGATGAGTTGGAGCTTACATTAGGTTCCTCAAGTTCTCGAGGTCGATCACCCAACTTGCAATGTCAATAAGCTTCTTTTTTTTTTACGCTTGCTTCATTTTGAAGAAGCTTTGGTTTATTTAGTGCTTCTTGTGAATGATGCCATGCACTGCTATGCACATCAAAATAGGATTTTAGGGTTATGTCTAAGACCATGAGCAAGCTCCATGCCAGACTTGCACAAGCAGTCATGGCTGCAATTTATTTCTTTTTTCTTTTTTGAGCTGCATTGGAATTTGTTGGAGGGTATTTTATATTAGGCTGTGTCTCCAAACTACTAGGTATTTTTACTTGTCATATCTTTGTTTGCACACTTATCATACTTTGGAGCTTCTTGAACTCTCTGTCAGAGTTGAAAATTTTCCTTCTCAGCTTCTAAAATGCATGTCAACAACCTACTGACCAACAAGCTTGTTGTGTGCATCTTGCTAGCTAGGGGCTGTCTGTGAAATTCCCAGAGAGGCTATGCTTAAAGCTACAGTAAATTTTACAGGTTCTGTGAGTTTATGGAATGAAAGATTGATGAGACAACTTAGGTGATGGGAATACACAGCCTTACCTATAAGGAGTCATCCTTCTTAATGGCAGAAAGTTCATAAGTGTTTGATTTTTGCGCAAACTACTGTGAAAAATGCCCCCTCTTGCTTCTTCTGTATTTGATTGATTTGCAAGTGTCATTTGGCTGAGGAACAATCATGGCTTTTTCTTTTGTTGTACAATGCGGTGTCAAAACAGGCTTGATGGCTACAAGTTATGGTCATTTTTGGGTGTACCATCCATTGGAAACCCTATATATGGCTTAGTTGTGGAACTGTGATGAAGTTACCGAGGTTAAACTGTGGTAACCTATCCTGCAATCCTTCCTACTTCCATCTCACACTACTTAGATAACTAATATGTAAAGTGGGAAAGTAGGTTAGGGAAGATACGTGATTATGTAGGTAGCTAAGTGGTTAAAGCAATCGGTGACTACCAGGTCATAGATACATGTGGATGGTTAGTACATTGCTAACTACCATGGTTAGTTGTGGAACAGGAATACAATGAGCATTTCTTGTCCACATGCCTTCCGTGGGTGCTGGCTGGTTCACTCTGGCGCAGCATTGAAGTACACCACTTGTTGATAGGCCATTAAGAGATTCCAGTGTGGAAACAGCTTCTGGAAACTGCTGATATACCTGAGCAACTCCAAATGTACTCCGGATTAGGCATTATATGTACAAGAGTTGATTTACAGACAGTGCAAGCTCCTCCCAAAATAGGGATTGATTGTACAGAATTGACAGTGTCAAGGGCAAAAATGCAATAGAAAGACATCTGGAGGATTTCTCTCTGGCTTAATAATCAGACCTTCTCTTTGCACTGTAAAATGAAACTGCCAAATGTGCTCCAATATCCATTTGAGTTGGAAGGTATTTAGCTAAGTATCAGGCTTTGGATGCCTCAGTGTTGGGTAATGCAAAGCTTAAAAAATTGTACAGGGTAAAGCCTCAGGGTCCAAACACTCCCAAAATAAGGTCCCTAGGATGATGAGATAGTACCTGGGTCCAGCCCACAGTTTTGAAATGTGGCCACATGTGGGCTTTTTACCCACGGAAAAGCATGGGCCAAGTTATCATGCATAAGTAGATCATGATGTGTAGGAGGAGGGTTCTTATGGGAACTCCTTGAGATTCGGAGGGATCTTATGCCTGTAAGATCTTATGCATAACATCCCTCACTCTTAAGCAGTACACATAATATCCCTCCTAGAAAAATAGGTTTTCATACATATAAGTTGCCCTCCAAACACACGCTAGAAAAATGCTCTGAGTTGTTCTATTTCACATTAGGCTTCTGCAGAAGAGACAGCAGCCCCACATTGAGGGTTGAAAGAAAGATATGTACAAAGCATATGATACATGGTACTCTGTCTGAGTGCCAGGAAAAGCCTTCCAGTCTCTAGATTAAAAAATCTCAGTGCATCCAGACATACTGCCAGCTTCTACACTGGTTGTGTTATTTCAGAAATATTGAAAATTTCCAAATATGTATATATTTTTTCATAGAAGAATTTTTTAAGAAAGAAAATTAAGAATCTTTTAAAATATGCTGAAATAATATTTTTTTCGAACATGGAATCTTCAAAATTAAATAAGTACTCCACACTGAAATGTTGAACTTGCCATGGTACTATGGGACTTGTCTCATAGTTGGAAAATTGTGAGAATAGTTCCAATATGCAAACTGTTAACTCAAGCAAAAATAATTGCAGATTGCGTATGCGAATAGATACTTGCTTCCTGAAGTAAAATCTCGCAGCAGAAGTCTTGTGATCTTTTGCAACAGATCTCACCTAAATGAATTTTGCAATGAGAATAGGAATTATTTAATAATTATTCAACCTGGGCTGAATGAGGTTGTGAATGGGAATCTTGAAATTACTAAACTTCCAATTCTGCTTTTTAGTTTTTATAAAATATGCACACTAACTTAATAAAAGTACCCACTTTTGCAATTGGTTCTATTAATGAACACATTACACCCAACCCAAGGTTGGAGATTGTGTAGGTACTTTCCAGTGTTGTACAAGCCACTTAAAAGTGACCAGCTGATTACAATGTACAAACTCCCTGCCATTGGAACCGACCACAAATGCCAGAACCGACTAACAAAAAGGATTGCAGTAAGGATCCAGTTCCAGTTCTGGTAGGAGTGTGATCCTAGACTAATGGTTGTATATTTCAGTATGGGTTCTCTTTTGGGTGTGAGCAGACGCGGAAGTACGACGTCCAGTTGGAACACACCAAACGTGGGGAATTAGACAATACTGGTTCAGATTGATTCTATATGCCCATCTTCTCCAAGTCATGATCTGCAACTCCGTTTTGGGGGAGGGGGTGGCGGGTCAACCAGCACCCACGAATGTACCAGTTGGCCGTCCTGTCCACGGGATGGGCTGCATTTTTTCATCCAGCCGCAATCAGTCAACTTTTATTGGTTTCTGACTTATGAGCTTTTTCTCAACCCTGGCCTCCATACTACCTTCCCACCTAGTTACCTACTGACCTATCTATCTTATTGACTTAGCTACCGTACTAACCTACATCTTGTCTTTACCTACCAATCAACAACCTACCCCCCGCCCCCCCTTACCTACCATCCTTCTATCTTTTCATTGGTTCAACTTTTACCTTCTAAGTAAAAACCTTTATTTATTCTTGGCTAAACCTTTGCTTCTTGAACAAACATATATTTTTTCATGGTTTAACCTTTAGCTCTTCACAAAACTTTTTTTTTTCTTGACTGAACTTTTACCTTTTGACAAAACTTTTATCATTTCCTAACAAAATTTGTATTTTTTAAAACTAAACTTCTTTCTTTCGACAAAATCTTTTAGTTCCAAGTTAAATGTTAGCTCTCAACAAACATCTTTACTTCCTAATCTAAACTTCTATTTCTTGGCAAAACCTATTACTTCCTAGTTAAACTTTTACCTCATAAAAAAGCCCATATCTTTTTTTTGGCTAAACTTTTATCTTTTTGCAAAACCTTTTTACTTATTGGTTAAACCATTACCTCTCGACAAAACCTTTACCTTTTCCTTAGCTAAACCCTATATCTTGACAAAACTCATATCTTTTCTTGACTAAACTTCCACCTCTTGGCAAAACCTTTCCACTTATTAGCTAAATTTTTATCATTTTGGCAAAACCTATATATATTTTTGGTTAAACTTTTACTTTTTGGCAAAACATTTTTATTTATTGACTAAATCATTACCTCTTAGCAAAACGTTTACCTTTTCTTGAATAAACCATATTTTTCAATTTTTTTTTTTTTTTTCTTTGCTAAAATTCCACCTCTTGACAAAACCTCTCTACTTATTAACTAAACCCTTATCTCTTGGCTAAACTTTCACCTCTTGGCAAAACCTCTTTACTTCTTAACTAAACCTCCACCTCTTGGCAAAACCAATTTTGTTTTTGGCTAAACAATTATATTTTGGCTAAACTTTGACCTCTTAGAAAAACCTCTTTACTTCTTGACTAAACTTTCATTCTCAACAAAACCTCTTTATTTCTTGGCTAAACTTCCTCTTCTTGGTAAAATCAATCATTTTTCCTAACTAAACTTTTATCTTTCAACAAAACCTTTTTTACTTCTTGGCTAAACCATTACCTCTTTAGTATCATTCACACATAAGAAAATCCTAAAAGTACCACGGAAGGTGATGATTATTGTCAATGAGGGTATTGCAAAAATCAACGCATTAAACGTTTCATGGAACTTCAACACACTTTTGAAATGATTTTGCAATACCTTTTTTACATGGATAAACTTCACTAACCCACCTTAAACCACAATGGAACATCATTATCTACCATTAAATCTAGTTGAGGGGGATAAAATTCCATTCATCTTCTTGTAGTAGGTGAAAATGTTGCAAAAATAACCCAAATGCAAGTATTGCATGGAACTTGGCTTTGTTTACTAAAATCATATTGAAGGCCATGATTCAAATATTTGTAATCACTTGAATGAAGGTAATACAAATAGGGCCTAGGTTGTGAGATTGTTTTTTGACTATCATGTGGGTATGATTGCACATGTAGGAGAAAATCAAAATTAGAGCAACACCTAAGCACATGTATTACATAATAAAAACACCCTTTAATATTGAACAAATATAGGTATTGCATTTGGGGCCAATTTTTTGGGGGCAAGGTCCTATGAGTTTGCCTCCATTTTGGGCCAATTAATGCATATTGTACAAATAAGGTTACTTTAATTTCTTTCCAATTAATATGCACATAGGGTGCCAAACTTTTATGACATTAATTGTTTAAAGCACACAATTACCTTAACGGTAAGCAAATATAAAAAATATTTAAGTAGGGTTTGGGATTTCTAACATTCTCACAATTATTTGGATTTAGCCCAATTCATTTTTCTCTTTTGAAGAGGAGGGAAAACAACTCCCAATTTAGAAAAAGTGTGCGTAATACTTCTTCCTTGCTTCTCTTCACTTCATTCAAGTTTTATGATTTAATTATGTTTTTTCCTCCATAATTAACAATTTATATAATTGGGCTTTATTCATTTATTCATTATTATCTTTTAAGCATTGTATATATTTTTTGTTTATTACATTAGTTGTATGAATCTATTATAGGGCCTTTTCAACTCCATTTGGGTTTTAAAGGTTTTTCTTCCCATGATTAGTTGAACATGAATTGTTTCCTTTTGGGACATTAACCACTAAATAATAACATAATTTGGGTTTAGTGTTCTAGGGTTTTTGAAAATTTATTCATACACTATTTTTTCTATGGATTTGTTTGTTGGATGGGTTTCATTGTGGTTCTAACTCATTAAAGATTGGGTGGGCTTCAAAATTGTAGTTCAAACATGCCAAATGAGCTAGACCTCCCTTGGAAGGTAGTTGTGGCAATTTCCAATAGAACAAGTAACATTGATATCTCCCAGAAGCTTGTCTTTGAAGGTTACTTGCTTGGAACATCATTTTCCCAAAAAATTAAATGGCCATAGAATTTCAAGGGGTTTTTTAAATATTTGCCTCCTATTGTTTGCTTAGTTTTTAAGTTGTATATTGGGTTGGGATATTAAGGTTTGCAATCATGTGAAGGTATGTATGGGGCATCTATACATTTAATATGGGCATCTATTCATGCAAGGTTGTTTTTTGTTGGGTTCAAAGCATGGGGTGAACTACATTGTTTCAATCCATCAAAATCCAAAACCTAACTTGCTTACCTTTTTCCAACATGGACTTGGTGTGGAAAAATAGGTTTAAGAATGGAGGCCAAAACAAGGCCACAATTCAAACAACATATATCCTTTATATTCAAGTGCCAAAATTTTTGGAAGGTGGGTAGGGGGATGCACCAATTTGATCTCCATTACACTAGGATGTGGGTTACTTGGATGATCACAAGCTAACAAACTTGTGCAAATTTAATGGAGTGGTTGACTCCCCTACATGCAAAACTTGTATCAAAGATGCCAAATTGGAAACCATTTTGTTTCATTGTGGATGATGCCCCATATGGATTATATGCATTACAATGAATTGTACTTTGTCCGAACATTTTAGTTGTTTTGTCATAAATGTGGGGTTTGGCTCAAGCTAAGGACCTTGCATATGCTACAATGCAAAGATGTTCCTTTTATGCTCACGTTATGTGGAACTGAAACCATGTGCCAAATTTCCTTTGCACCTAACATGTGATGAAAGCTTGGCACTTATGATCTATGGAGGAAATCAAGGATGTGGAGGTGAGGCATGCAATATTTGATTGCTTACACATATTGATATTTATGACATCAACCTTTGGGAGACCATTGAATCTTTCAAGGCACATGGGAAAGAGAAGGTGGTGGAGTGTTTTGATACCTTTAAGCTTGGTCATGCATGGACTATATAATTTTGGGCTTACTATTGGGCCAAGTTGGTACATACCTCCATTACTTTCAAATATTTGTTCTCATTTTTTGTACTAGATGTAATACAAGTTGCTTTAGCTTGGGTCATTTATTCCAATTAAAACCTAGCATTTATATGCATTATCAATCTCCATGTAAAGCTATGGATAGTTGGCCTTTGTCAAGTGCCACACTCAAATCATGAAACCTAAGGGTGAATGCACACTAAGGTGGACCAAAAATGGCACATGTGGAAGTCCATTGTTTTATTTTTTCAGAATTTTTATTTGAATGTTTGGTGTTATAGGAATGTTAAATTGTCCATTTGAAAGTACAAGGCAAGTGGAATACCTAAACCTTAAACTTATATGTCTTTAAATTGCAACATATGTTTCAATTTGATTAACTAGGGGAAAGATAAGAACCAAAAGATGGGTTTTTCTCATTTTTATAATTGGCAGATGTTATGTAGGGTAGTAATGTCATTTTTTATAAAGCAACAAATTTCAATTTTTCTATTTCAGTAAATCATGGACTTTATAGACTATTGGCAATCTTATGGACACCTAATAAATGAAAATATTAAACTTATTTGTAAGCTTTTACTTTAACATTATAATAACATCACAATCATACTAGGGGGGAAAAATCAACATTTCACCCATGTTTATTATGTTATAAAAGTCCATAAAATGTTTTATGGATTGTGACAAAAGATGTTACATTGCTTTAAAAGTCCATTTTGTAATGAAATGATGACATTTTATTTTCAATTTTTTTAATTTGATCTTACAAGTGTTATAGATTGATTCCCTTTTATAATTTTCAATCATATCCCAACACATATTATAGCAAACTTAGAGGTACTCCCCCTAAGACTATCCTTGTGACACCAAAAAGCGGACTATTTAATGTGACCTTTAAACTAACATAGAATCTTACCATGGGGCTTTAGGGCCCCAATTTTCTATTAATAAAAAAAGTGTCAAGGGGTGTCACATTGATTAATTGGTGGGCACAAACGAAATAAAACGAGCCAATGGCATTACTTTAGAAAAATACTACATGTTTTTTTGTTCAATTTTTTTTTATACATATGAATGAATTTTTTAATAATTTTTTTGCAAATTGTTATGAAAAATGCACATATTTGTTTAGGTAGATGACATGTTTTTTTGTTTGTATTTTTGAATAAATATGAATTTTTGAAAATGTGTCAATTCCTTGTAAATTTTGTGTTTCATTTTAAAAAATGATAACAATTTCAAATCATAGCCAAAAATTGATTTAAAATTTTTAAATGTTTTCTTGTATAAATAAACCAAAATTTTTCTTAAAACTTCATGTACATTATACCCCATTTATATGTGGTAAAGGACTTTGAAGTTTTGAAATTTTGGGTCAATTTTGGAAAGTTCTTTGAATTTTTAAAGGTTTAAAGTTTCACATATTTTAGGGTATGAGTTCTTTTGAATGTGGTTAATAGGTCTTTATTTTTTAAAAAAATTTCCCATAAATTTTGTTTTATTATATGAGTCATTTTGATAGTCCTTTGCAAAATTGATTTAATTTGACGCAATAGGTGTTCACTTTCAAAGGTCCTAAATAAAAATTTAAACTTAAAATTTTATCAAATGGATTTTTGGTTTGAATTCCTTGACATTCACATGAATGAGAAAGGACCAACTTGCCATGATTTCCATGGTTTTAAATGATAAAACATAAATATTTCTCCAATCTTGATTACTTTTAAGCCCATCTGACATCCTTTTTGGCTCGTTTTATTATGACTACACCCTAGTGTGGAGGCTAATTACAACCATGGCATGGCATTATATGCACTAGATGAAGATGAAAAAACAAAGGTTCATAAATAACAATCTAATGAAATGATTTGTCATGGCAAGTGTGGAAATTTTTTTATTGATCCCACACACCAATGTGCTTCAACTTGCCTTTGAAGGGAATGATGGTGACAATGCTTGGATGGTGTGGAGCCAAGGGCATTTGAATGTCATTTATAAAGTTTTGGCCCCTTTCATTAGATATGCATGTTACTAATGAAAATGGACATTGTAGAGTAATTTGTGCAAACATCAAGTTATTGTTCTCTTAACATGTATCGACCTCATTAAAAAAAATATCATCACATATTGTGGAACATGTTACAAGATTGATTATGGTGGTTTCAAAACAACATTTAGGCATCCAACCTATTTGTAACTTGGCAATGGCTATTCAGAAGATGAAGATTACAGCAAGGACCATGGTGAAGAGGTTGGTGTCATGGACATTGCAGGGTTCATGGCCATGGATTACAATGGTCTCAATGCATATGAGGGTGCCGTGATTCATGAACTAGAAAGGTCATTTGCCCCATGTAGTAAACCTTATTTTGATTACAAAATATAGTGGTTGAGATCATTTTCAAATGCAAAGAGTGTTGTATTGTACTTTCTAATCATGTGACATCATTACTACGAATTGTTGCATTGGACATTCGCAACATTTGTTTGACATGAACTAATGAATCAATGCAAGTGGGTATGGTTTTTAATCGAGTGGAAGATGGCTTGGGGAATTCAATTAGTCAATTGAAATACTAGCATGAAATTATGTTGAAACATCCAAATTTTCATAGTAAGAATACCTAAAAAAAATGAAGGTTTCACATTCAAGTACATGCCACCAGAGTAATATGTGGTGTTCAATCCATTTGTGATAGATGATCATGCAAAACTTGTCTTCACATTCACACCTCAATGTGTCAATTGTTAAAATTTCCTTTCCATAAAACATTTGCCTTCCCATGTGTTCAATGCTCAAAAATCTTGTAACAAATATACACAATGTGAGTTAAAACACAAGAAACCTTAACCTTGACTACAAAGGTTTCTACAATAAATATAGGATGGTGATGATTACTATTAATGAAGGTATTACAGAAATCAATGCATTCATGGTTTTATGGAACTTCAACACACATTTGAAACAATTTTGCAATACCCTTTTTGAATACTTGGACTTCATTAAACAACCTTAAACCACAATGCAATACCTTCATCTATCACTAAATCATCAATTAAATGTGAATTTAGACATTAATTGTTGCAAATTCATGTATGCTTAATGTATTATGTAATGAGAAATAAAATTCATATTTTTTGAATTACAAGCATAAAAACTTTCATACATTCATGTTGAATGCAAAATGAAAGAACAAAATGTCACGTGATTAAAATATGGGTGTCAAACACCATGGTACAAAAAATGTGTAAGTTCAAAATATGTCCATCACCTTTATGTCTGTCTAAAAAATCCAAAATTGACTAATGAAAATGAAATATGTTTGCTACAAGTTACTCAATGTCACTAACAAAAAGGGATGACATACAATTCACTCTCCTATAATTTGTTACATAATCCTATGCCTTTTGGGCATGGTGGGGTGTGGCCTTGGAACCTATGGTAAGGGCAAACACATAGATTAATACAATGAATATTATAAGGTAATGCAAAAATACTAGAGAATTTGGATGTGCAAGAATTTATGGCCCATGAATCATTTCTAATCCATGGTATTGTGTAAGCAAGCCAATCTTGGTGCCACAATATTTTATTGGAAGTGTTATTCCATTCTTAGATGTCCCAAGTGCCCCTTTGGGCCTTCATATAGGTGGCTAACTCCCCTAAATGACTAATGCCAAATCCTCACCTTGCTACACCTTGGAAATCACATGGGGGGGATGGACCCCCCACCCTTTGTAGTGATGCCAAGGCAAATGAGCAAGGTAAAGGAGGTAACTTGAATAATGTAGGCTTTAAAAGCTACAGGGTTAGTAATGCAATGGACTAAGCCAATCCCATTCAAGTTTAATACATCTCTTGGCCCAATTAATCACCTTTGTGTTTATTGTGATGGAGTCAAACCAAAGGGTTGTTGAAGACCCTAGATTCATGGATTTGTAGGGTTTTGATGCCTCAACCCTTTGTGCCAAATAGATGGATGCCCATGCTTATTAGGTTTTGTGAAAATATCATGTTCTGCTTACAAATGATGTACAAGGTTGTATTTGTCAATGTATGTTGAATCACAATCATCCACCTTACAAACAAACTTACCTCCATCTTTAACCTAATGAACCCCCTCTTTGGCAATTGGGGGGTGACATCAACAAACCTTAAAAGGAAAAACTTGATGAAAGTTCTAACATTTTGGGTGAAGGTTGAAAAATGCATGATCAAGATATTGCAAAATTGGGTGAAGGTTGAGCAATGTTAGATGATGGTATTGTAACCACTACAACACTTGAAACATGCAAATGAAGACACAATAAAACAACCAAAACTTTGGGGTATTACACCTTTAAGTTTGGAAAAAAAAACCCTTTGTGGGTGGGCCATAAAAAATTGATTAATAAAGTTAAATCTTTCACCTTTAGGAGGGAGAAAAATAAAATGTTGCAGTTACTCATCTATTACAGAAAGAATTTCTTACACATTTTTTTCTACCATAACAAATTGTTTTTCAACTTTAGCCTCCATTGTCATACAATGTGTTTATGTTGTAATTTCTAACTCAAGATTGGCTACCACCATATCCTATGCAATAATTGCATCAACACTTGCTTCTTGATCCTCTTCCACTATTGCCAATTGAATCACTGCATTTTTTAGTGCAACATTAGCTACCACTACATCTATCAATGCAATTACTTTATCAACATGTGCTTGTTGATTTTTTTCCATTATCACCATTAAAATTGTTGGAATTTCAACCTCAACACCTTTCATTGGCTCCTCCATTGTTGATGCTATTGTTGTTATCAATTCAAAAATGTTTCAAAATTTGTTGCACATGATGGCATGACTTGGCTTTTCTTTTGAGTTTGCATCTTTAAAAAAAGAACAAAAAATTTGATGAAGAGAAAAACATTAAAAATACAAGAAAATTGACAATTAAAAAAATAAAAAACATGCTAGCTAGGCAATTGCCTCCTAGTTGGCACTCTTAGAGTTTTTTTATTTTTGTAGCAAATCAAGGTGTTGCAAAAAAAATTTGAATAAATAAATAAATATGAAAAAATAGAATATATATATATATATATATATAACAAAAAAAGAGAAAAAACCAAAATAATTCTTTATTATATTTTACCTCACAATACACAAAATGTTTAGTAAAGCACACTTATATTTTAAAAAATCATTCAACATAAATAAGAAATAAAAAAGATATGGGATTTGAAAGTTTGGGGGGGAAGGGGGGGGGTGCGGGGTAATGCATTTTTGTCAAACATTTGTTCTATAGACATGTTCACTCTCATCCTAATTTTGATTCATTGCTTACTTGCCTCTAGAGTTCAAAAAAGTATTGTACACCTCCACTTGGTGCACGCATAGTCATGAAAATAATTAGAAAAGAACAGGAAATGAAGAAAATATGGATGGTTATTAGCTTGTGTTTGGTGATGGGCATGTCTACCCTAGCCTTCCCCCCTTTAAAATGGAAAAATGATTTAACAATTTTACTTAATTTTGTGAAAAAAAATCATGTGTATTGGCATGTGTTTTATTCACTATATTAGTGGGAATGAAATAACCTTAGAACCAGGGTTAAAAGGAATAGGCAAATGACATATTTTAAATAATCACCATTTCAAAGGAATCTAAGGTTTGCATTATGATGATCCTCAAAGATTTTGATTGCAATTCATTAAAAAAACACTACCAATTAACCAATAGTCATTCTACAAGATGAAATGAAGGTTGGTTATATATATAGCTTGAATTGCTTTCAAGTTCATTTGAGGTGGAAGGGAAGGACTTGATCTTGAATGAAAAGTTGATTTGTTCTTCTTTCCGTTTGAAAGAGGAATGGTATTTCATTTTAAGGTTTGTTTATTTCACAAGTTGTTGACATTATATCTTCTATTTTTTAAATTGATGTTATTGATGTCTCTATGATCTCACACATTTATTGTTGCATTAAATGTAAATGTCTTATGTGATTTTGAGAAAACTTGATGTCAATGGTTGTGTGGAGCATTTTGGATGTTCATTGGAAAGTTATTAAAGTTGGTAGTATAATTGGGGTTTCTTCAATGACATGATTAGCTATCAAGGTCTCTAAGAAGATGACCAAGCTTTTTAGTTGAACATTGAATCACTATTCCAATATATTTATTATTGCCCTAAGATAGTAGACATGCATGTATGCTTTTAAGTTTTAGCAAATATGTATGGGGCAAACACAACTAGTTCTTCCTTGGATATGGGTAGTCTCTTCCTATTTCATTCCCTATCCTTACTTTACCCCGATACACATAAAAACCTAAAAGTAGTTAATGATTTGAAAGTTACAAGTGATGGGCTATTTAGATATTTTAATTTCCACAATCATGCTTTTCCCTCGTTCATATGCTTCGTATTCTCCTTCCTATTTTCCTTATTGTTAATCCTTCCATTCATTCCTCAACATCCACACACAATAAACATACAACAAAATTAACTTACTTGCACATCATGCATATTAATTCATTTAACTTTGTTATCTTCCTTTATGTAAAAAGCGCAAAACCTTTAATACCTTATCAACCCACCTTGAAAGATAAAAAGTATGTTTTTTGGGCAAAAGTTTGCCAAATTTCAACTTGAAAACAATAGTTTTAATTTATACAAAAGAATTATCATGGAATAAAAAACCCAAATTCATCAAAATTTGAATAAAAAATTCAAATTGATACATTTTTATGATAAGTTAATCCAACAAGTAGCCAAAAATATAGAAGGATTTTTTTTCTACTTTCATATCTAGTATGTAGCCAAATTTAACTAAATCATCTTGTGGATGATCATCATTTCAGTTACATCATAAAATTGAAAAAAAAACCCTAGAACTCATTCTCCATTGAAATATTATAATATTTTAAATTTTGCACCAAAACATATGGGATAATTGAATATCCCACCCCAATCTTAGAAGGATCCACTTCACCAATACTTTGATTAAGTTTTGTTCCATTTTTATATTAACGAAGGTTTGCTTCACCCTTACCTTCATTGGAATTCCATTTTACCTCTTGTTTAGACGAAAACATATGGGACAATCCCATTGTGCATTACTAATTCACCCTTACTTAGGCTAGGGTTCCACTTACATTTTACCTTATTAGGGTTTGCTCTTAATCTTTTGTTAGATTAGGGTTTGTTCATACCATGTAGCAGTTTTCTTCTTTGTAAACCTTTAGTTGAAAACCACATACCTTATCTCTAAATGCTTTTAATAGTGTGTTAGATATTGGCCAATTTGGAACCCAACATTGGTATCAAGACTACATTGTAGATTATTATTTACATGAACATATACAATATAAAATTGCAATGAACACTTTTGATCTTCTTGCGACAACATCAATTGACCTTTCTGACAAAACACATCTTTTGAAATTATGTAATTAACATCAAAGATGATGTCCTTTTAAATGACAAATAGATAGGATTAACTTTTTATTTGGAACATAAATTTTAATTTTAGTTATTGCCTAATCGAAAGCTCTTATGGAAATGGTACAATTGTAATTTAGTAACATGGGATGTTTATTTTGTAAAAGATGAATTTGCAGGTATGAATGTTGTTATAGAATAGGTAGTGTTATGTATTAAATTATCAAATTACATGTCCTACCATATTAACAATGCAAAAAAATTTGGGCAAATTGCAAAATAGAAAATTAACTAAAACTTTGACAAAACATGTCAAGCAAAAAGATGTTCAAGTGTTTAATTTACATGGGATGAATGTAGCAACAAGTTGAAGAACCATTAAGAAGACATAAAATTGCCATGGCAACAAATACCATTAATTACCAATCATTAATGCATTTATTTGCTTTAAAAAATATAATCCATAGCAATGAGGTTTCATAGAAATATCTTTGTTTGTTTACCATCAAATGCCATATTTCACTTTAGATTGTCGAAAAGGGCAAAAATATTCTTGAGTGGTACCATTAGGAATGTCACACCTTCATTTTATTAGACCCTTCAAACTTTTTAAAAAAAAGATATATTTATGTACGATTTCTAAGAACATGAAGATGAATTAGATAAAGGGTAAGGGCACAATAAAATATATAATTTAGTTTAACTATACAAAATCAAGTTTTAAAATGAGACAATTTTTGACATAAACACAAGAAAATCTATTGAAAATCTATTTAAATTTCAATATAAAGCCATTGTGCATTCTATTGAATTTATGATAAGTTTAATATAAAATTTGAAAACTTTAGTACAATAAAAATAGGTAATAAGTTTGTTTGAAATTGATTGGTCAATATGGTGTTCAAGCTTACATTTTGAATACAAAATTTAATGAAACAAATATGTACTGTAATGATATGTGTATCCTTATATACATATCATTATATATTCAAATACATAATTAAATTTCATATTTTCTCTTTGTTAAAACAAACTTGACACGAAACAAATTTTACATTTAAAAAAAATCAAAGCTACTTGCATTTAAGAAAACTCATTTGAAACTTGCTTGTACAATGCAAAATTAAAAAATTAAAGCACAATAATAAATTTTTTTTTTTTTTGATCATTCAAGTAAAAATATTAAACATAAATAATTTTGTGATGGGTTTTTTTCTAATTTTTGTTGACTTTTCAAGTAGATTCCCAAGGTAGTCAAACTATATAATTTATCTTGCCCACATCGTAAGTAACTTTTTAAATGTTCAACAATGAAATAAATTGAAAAAATTCAAATGTGAATGTTGCTACATTAGTTGATTATGCACATGTAAAGTTTTAAATGGTCACTTGGTTAAGCACATTGTGAACTTGATAAAGTGTTAGTTTAAAACTTTGATGTTCATGTGTTGATATAATGAATTAATTGTATAAAATGTTTTGATGTTCAAACATAACTTGGCAATTTTGACTTTCAAGTAAGTTGTATTGCATGTTAGTGAATTCAATTGTAAACGTTGAACAAATTATAATCATTTTTTTCTTTAAAATTTGTATGAATGGATGCTAGATATTCAACTTGAGATCATTGGAAGTTGATGTTTTCTCACTTGTTTACTAGTTTTTCATAAAATCTTTAACTAGATTTCTACCCATCAAGATTAGATCTCTACGAGTTTCAATCTCAAATATTTACCCATATATCTGAGGTTTGTATATGGACAACAATCAAATATAAAAGAGCATGTTTAACATAACCAAGGTAGACCTTTTTTCTACTTAAAAACCCAAAACTAGAGGTCATATTACAACTTGACACTTCAAAAATTACCCAACACTCATAACTGGAGGTTGTTTGATCACCTTGAGCTTTGAAGCATCTAAAATGTCCAGGCACCCATAAAAAAAAAATTCTCCTAAAATTGGATAAAAATAGTGTTAGGCAAGTGCATGGGTATAATAGAGGGCACATATATTAGGTTATGGGTCCAGTGTACATATGACCTGACCCAGGCCAACAGATGAAAAAAATGCCCAAACAAAGACCTAACAAGGTAGTTCTTTTGTCTCTCACACAGGTCATGGACATACCTAGAAATGAATTTTCTTTCTTATGAAACCTTTGAGATGGTAGTCATCTCTTCATGGTTAGGTGGATAGGGTTTGTGAATTGTGCATCATTTTGTATGTTTAATGTTTAAAAAATGAGCATGGTAGTTAAATCGTGTTCACAATGTAGTGCACCACATAAATTGTAACCTCTACTTAATTTACATTTTTTTTAGTTGTCTTTTCAGTAACTCTGTTTTGACAAAAACATGTGATGTAATTATATTCAACAAATGCTTTTAATCTATCATTATAGCATTAAGATCATTTGAAATGAACCCAATGAGTATAAAATATCCAAAAACACATATAAAAGTTATAACCAATAACTTCAAGCGTTATTTAGGCACTATGATCAAAAGGGGAAAAGCATTAACTTAAAGCATTAAATTTTACCCTGTGTGACTGATTGAGGGAGTAAAAGTTCGGTTGAAATGAGAAATTCTAACCTTTGAAAAAGATTGAGATGATCTTTGCTGCAGCTTCAATGGTCTTTGTTGAAGACTATAGTTGCCATTCTTAGTATGATCATGAGGACTACTATCAATGTGTATTGTATGCATGTGTTCATGTGTATGAATGGTGGCACATTACCTATTCATGGATATATTATGCATGACCATCTGTACAAAGTAAATGGATCTTTGTCCATACTTGGAGGGCCTTATTTTGGTCAAAAGTATAGTATGTCTGAGCCCTACATGCTTGACATGTATGGCCTTCAAGTACATGTCTGCCCAATACTGGGTATAGTGGTATAAACCCTCTTTGTCTTATTTTTTTAAATTGTGTTTTTTTTCTAAATCCTCAGTATTCAAGGAAACCCTCTTGCATTAAAAAGAATCCTAGTATTTCTACTAACTCAGGGGAGGCATTTCCCCTGGGATCCTAATGTGCTTATGGTGCATTCACACTTGATGTTAATTCAGTGTTAAATGAAAATCTAGGTGGCACCTAATGTTAAATGGCCAATAGCTTAATGTTAAATGAATGTTAGCTTAATATAAAATGTTTATGGTAAGTGTAAGTCCCAAATGATTAGCATAGTGTTAGGGGAGTCAACACTAAAGTCCCTAACACCAAGTGTGAATACACCTTTGGTGAGGACAACTTAGGCATAGGCCTTGGCAGTGAAATCACACCTGGGGGATCCCTTGAGAGAAGGCATAAACCTTCACAAAGGCCTACCGACATATATAGCACTTGCATCCAATTCCAATATGCCCCAAAATAAAAGAATAATGCACACGATGGATGCCAATTCCTGATTTAATCCTATATGTCTCTTGAAAATGCACTTTTGGCCATTTTATCATATAATTTATCCTAGTAACTAGGCTGCTTTAGCACTGATTTTTTTTTCTTTTAAAATTGCTGAAAATTTTAAAAATATATGTGCCTGCCATGCCAAAAATCTGAATGAAGATCTCAAGCACAATAGCTTCATCATTTAGTATAATGCTGAATTGTAAATTATTATTATTATTATTGTGACTGCAGAAAATAACTGACCGAAAATAATTAATTATTTAGGCATGTTACTGCCCAACCAGCCTAGGTACAAGGGCAAGCTTCAATGTAACACACAAACAGAGCCTCTGTTGGCCTCAATCAAATGTGGTCAAAACGACTCCAATCTGGGCCGTTTTGCAGTGGCTTGTTTTTCAGGTCTAAAAAGGGTCTTTTTCCCCCCTAAGAAATTAGACAGGCTTGTTGGAGTGCATGGAGAAACACAGTGTGATGTGATTATTTTGCATAAATAATTTCCAGGTGCTAGTTAATTATTTAACAATTACATTGATGACTTCAATGTTTAATAACCAATCTATTTCAAATATACAACCATAAAGGATAAAAGAAATTATAAAATTTGAGACCATAATATAACATGTAAGTTCCAGGGTTATTTTTTTCCAACTTTGAGATACTGAAAAATTGGCTATTCCCCCCCTCCCCAAAAAAAAAAAGCAAAATTAACCCAATTTACACAAGACAAAAAGAAAACATCCAAAAATTTCCCAATTTTTTTGTTAAAAAAAATTTCTTAGGAAATAAAAAACATACATGTTGAAGTTAGCTATTACATGTTGAATTGCAAGAGTTGCCCAGTCATCATGAGTTTGCTAAGTTCTTGGATGTGCAAGATTTGCTTAAACTGAATTGAATTGGAGAAAGCCTGAACCAGCCCATGAATCATTCTGGATATTACAATTGACATTCATTCAACAACTCTACTCATGAATCACTTGCAATTTGTCAAGGCCATTCTTGAATGGTATGGATTAAACTAAACTTTGGCACCCTGGAGATTTGTGCTGAACAAGTTCACCTCTAAACACATGCTTGACCCGGGCTCTCATCTTCCCAACATTACATGATGTCAAGTTCACCCTGATCACTGCAAGTCTGCTTGCAAATAGTAGCATATATGTAAATACTAGATACCTGGTCTGATGCTGATCCCATGCTCAGAAATCCTTCAACAGGTGAATCATATGTTGTTCAGATTACTAGGGAGTAAGTGCTCTGAACAAATTATAAGGGAGAGATGAATAGAGACAAAAATATATTAATCCATATGTTAATTTGCTCCTGATGGCTTCTTTATATCACCGGTCTAATTATAAGTTTGGTGTGTGCAACTACTTAGGGCTCTTTCCATTAGGCTGTTGTGATCACAGCAGCAGAATGGGAAGACTGTGTGGGAAGTCACTGCCACAGGGCATTGTTTCTTGTTGCAAGAACAGTTGCTTTCCATTGGAGAGCTGCAAGTGCATGGAAAATATGTAATTAATCATGTTAGGAACTCTGGGAACATATGTTCTCACCAAAAAAAAAAAAAAAAACAGATGTCATTACATGGTGAGTCACAGTTTGATTCGGCTGGTGCCATTGGCCCTATACTTGACCAAGAGCTCTGAGATGATTGTGAGCACAGCTAGTTGAAAAAACATAATGGAAAGCTACTTTGATCAGAGAATCCGTGATCATAACAACCTAATGGAAAGATGTCCTCACTATCTCTTAATCTCTCACCTGGGCTTACATTCTCATACATGCAAAGTCTTCAGATTGCTGCAGGGACTTAGCAATGTCCTAAACCCACATCCCGGAATTCCAATAGCGTTCATAGTTTTTTTTCCCCTTTTGGGTCGGGCTGCAACGCGATGGCCTCCAAGCCTCTGGAAGCTGCTGGTTGCTAAGACCTGTGATCTTTGTTGGTGAGGGTTGTGAGTCGCGACGTCAACTGTAGTCGATGGTGACTGAACCGATGATCCGGTCTTTTCCCTGTAAGCTAGTTGTAGCTACCTTTCCCCCCGAGATGCAGGCAAGCAGAAAAACTGAAGGCATTCAATAGCTCTTGCTCTACTACGTGAGACCAAATGTCGAAAAGAAGTTTTCCAGCTGCCTAAGTAATTCCGGAAGCTGCTGCTGGAGCTGCCGCTCGATTTTGCATGCGCGCAATTATTATCAGCTGCATGGCCAACGTCATTTAATTCGCGCCCGTAGATTACGATCGACCGCCGGAGGTATTGCCTTGCAGCAAATTCTACTAGAGGATCCTTCATCTTCACAACAGCCAAAGTGTTAGGCAATTGAAAGGACGTGCTACTTCGCGTAATCTTCTTGCAGCTGGGAGATGTCGATGTCCCCTCCGCCGATGTAATGATTCCTTCAAGATCATTCAACGACACATACCGCGAGGTATTCAGATTGTCCATCGTAATTGCTCCGGTCTGCAACACACCCCCCACCCCCTCCCCCCTTCCGTTCCAATTACACTCGAATACTATTCGTCAACAAGATCAGCGGCGAAAACGCATTATGGGTGATCTCTAGCACTCTCCCCTGCTCAGCTTCCCTGTTGCAGTTTCTTGCAAAACATATGCAATTTTTAAATTTTTTTTCCCTTGAAGAAAGAAAGAAAGGAAGCCTGCAGAGATTAAATAGACAAGGCTGCACGAGCTCCGAGCACTCGTGACATCAATGCACTAAAGAAACGTGAGGAAGATTGGAGATCCTCGAGCAGCCTCGGCGCTGCAGAGCTCAAGACCAGCGTTGAAGCAGGAACTGTCCCTGCATTCGTAACCGGTTTTGGTGGCCGAAGTGGGACAGGATGTCATCATGTAGGTACGTACTGGTTCCACTTTTGGTTCTGCTAGTCCACTTGTGACGTGCTAAACTGTCTCCAGAGAGTGCGGACTCCGGTTCTAAGTTATAACTTTCACCGGAACCGGTCGTCGTGTAGTTCCGGTTACCATCTGATGGACCATTATCTCTCACTACCGGGTCTGACACGTTTCATAAAGTAATTGGCTGGTTTAGGGTTTAAACCCTAAACCCTAAACCCTAAACGCATGCTAAACAGCGTTTTATTTTGTGACACATTTTGTCATTTTTTTCCCTCATTTGTGTGGCATGGTAAAACCACAAGTAGGCCAATAGAAAGGAACAATAATGCCCCCAAATGATTTGGATACCAAAAATCAGGACATGTATGATAGTGGACTATAGGACCATTGCAAGATCAATTGCAAGGAACAGGAGCAAAATAGGAAAAGTAGCAATATAGGCTTGAATATGAAATACCAACTATCCTCCCTCATGGTAGACAACTATTTAAAACATAGTCTCACAACTAGGGGTTTTCTTTTTCCAACTTTTTGATGTCAAAAATTTGTTAAACTTTCCACTGGAAAACAAAACTTTCCCAATTTTCTTTTCCAAGAAAATGAAAAAATTTGTTGAGAAAAAAAAAACACTGCTCACAACTCACACATCACTCACACTAATCTATAGCCAATCTCCAAGTTCTACTGCCTTAATTAACTTCGGAAGTCAGATGAGTGTTAACTGATAAGTGAAAGCATATGGAGTCTGGACCCACCTCTTTAAAAAAGCAGCATAAATTGCAGCATTGGCAAAAAGAGGTTTATAATATGCTTGCAACCTTCAATTAGTACACCTTCAATTAGTATCTAAGTATTTTTGTTTATGTTTATAGCTTTTGGGATATGTCTTTGTTGTGATACAATGCCTTGGGGTGGTTTGTAGCTTGTACATCAGCAAGGACCATCCTTGAGACAGATGTTCTTTGATAAAATCTTTGTCAAATTGTCTTCCTCTAATTAACTTCTTCTTTGCAGTCTTCTCTGTTGCCTCTTTTCACCTTCTCTTCTTGCTGTTCCTTTTTTTCTAGGTTTCACTCATGTATTGATACACATGTAAACCCTAATTATTTTGGTACACACTTTCTTCAGTTGGGAAGCAACTCCAGAGATTTTGGTGTCATTCTAGTCCTTCAGCTTTCACTCTGTGGAACAATGGATTCAGGTGTCTCAACGGACCTGAAGCATTATTTCAGTCCACACTTTCTTCAGTTGTGAAGCAACTCAAGAAATTTTGGTGTCATTCTAGTCCTTCAGCTTTCACTCTGTGGAACAATGGATTCAGGTGTCTCAACGGACCTGAAGCTAAGGAGCAGAAAGTCTAACAGCTCTGTGAATATTTTCTGGGTCTGACAACATTGCAGGCTTACTCAAAATGAATTCCTGAGAATATACATATACAGCTGCTAATGGTTAGAGATTTGACCCTTGTATATAGTAGGCAATGTCACAAGTCACAACCCGATGTTTGAATCAGGGGCCAAATTTTGTGAAAAGCCAGTAATGAACAGGGCAAGGATTAACAAAAACTCACAAGGGTCACTTGGTGTACCAAAAGAGGGAAGTAATGACTAATGACAACAAAGTTATAGGCTGGAAACACAAGCAACAAACAGTTTTTAAAATGGCACTAGACAAACTGTTCACCACCCACCGACACCACACGTACATGCTGCTGTGAAAGATATTCTTATCTTGGAAGAGTCTGATCAGCACTTACTGTCCACCTTCTCTGTTTTTGAACTTCCCTGATCTGTGGAATTAATCTGTCACACCCATTGCAGAATGAGTCAGACTGGCTACTAGAGTAAGACACACAGCTCCTGCTACATCCAGTCAAATCCAGTTAAGTGAATGACCATGGAACCATGGCAAAACACTCTGCTTGTCACTTGGTGCAATTATGCAAGCTTCAGCCAGAGAACTTCCAGATTTAACATGTTTTTCCAGAGAAAAACATTTCACCTGAAAGCTATGTATTCTATGAGGCTAGAGAACTGACTCCTAACAAAAAATCATGGGCACAGGACCTTGTGGATGCTTGCCTTACAGAGTAACTTCTAGGCTTGCCACTTTTGTCCTAATACAGTAATAAAGCAGGCAACTTAATTGCTTGAATGAAATTCCAGGAATTCCAATACTCCAAACTCCTTCACATACTTCAAGGGTTTACAGCTGTACACATGGAGAGCTGTAAACCTGAAGACAACTTTGAGACATCTTTTAGACATCTCTAGCAATGAACAAGTCACAACCAACACAAGTAAGATGCTCACCAGGGGACTTAAAGACTACTTGGAAGTGGAGGACATAACAGCAATGGGTCAACACTGTTTACATTCTTGCAAAAGGTCACAAAGCAAACAGATGATGACATGTTAGTCTGGACACAGAGTTTGTGCAAATCTCAGTTCTTAAGAGCATCTCACTTTTGGGTCTCCACAATTCATTGCCACAGACTTTGCCAAAGAACATACAATTTCTCAGTTCATGTGAAGCAGGAGTCAAATCCCCAGGTCAGGCAAAGCATTTGTACTACAGTGCAAATTACTGCAGTAGTGTGACATACCTTGCCTTAGTACACTCTAACACCTACATTTGAATGCATTGGGCTTGTGCTAAGAAGAACCTTGTGGCCTTGCTGTACTACTAGAATATATGCTCCAAAATGCAGTGTTGCACTGTCCTTCTGTGCTGCAAGTGGCATCTGATACATATCTACCTGACCAAATCTGGTAAGTGGACACTAACATTTCATCACTACAAGAGCAATGTTTTTCTTATTGAATGAAGATGTTTGTGCGCATACTGCCCCATTCTAGGGCAACTACAACTGTCAGAATGAGCAATCTAAATAAAGAGGTTATCAAATGCTCAATTGAAAGGGCAACACTTAGCTAATCCAGTGCCTTCAAAGGTGGTTCATTGTAAGGCTGTTTCTTCTGATGGATACTTTCATTCCAAGGGCCAGCATCTGCATTTTCACATCCTCCCAGGCAGCAACATGTGCCTCCCAGAAATGCAGGGAGGTTCTCACTGTCAACCAACTCAAGTAACTTTGAAGAGAAATTACCACCATGAACTTCAATTTTCTTTTGAGTCCTCTTATCAAGCCATGGCCTTACAATGGCCCACATTGCCTTGAAAGCAGTTGGAGCATTGACGATGAACATCTTCCCTAGATACTCTGGGTAGAAATCTTGGTCAACCTTTGTGATCTTCTGAATGAAATTCCTCACTTGTTTACTCATGTGCCTCATAGTCTGCAACAACAGAAGCACAGCCAATGAATGATGAGGGAATCTGTACAAAGAATGCCCAGCAAAAAAATGTGAAAGCCCATTTCCTGAAGAGTGTATATATATATATATATATATATATCAACACCCATAAGAATGTGCAGATGGGGGGGGGCAAAGGAAGAGTATATATATATATATAGCAACACCCAAAAGAATGTGCAGTTTGGGGGGGGGGGGGGGGGGGGGCAAAGAGAGGAAAATAGTCATGTTGGCAGATGAAACTGTAGAATTGGGTGGGTGCTAAAAACAAAAGAAAAGGTTCCACTGGGCAAGACAGACTAAAGAACTGATATTCCAAGCAGAATCCATCATTAAGATATCTTCAGAAGAAACTGAGAAAGTCTCAAGATACATGAAAACGCAGACCAAAAAGGGTTCAAAGGGGGGCTTGATGAAACATTACCACTCCCTTCATATCCAGTATTGTCAGTGTCTGAGAAATATTAGTGCCAGCCTTCTTGGAGCATGCCGGAATTTTCCAGTCTATCAGAATCTCCCACTCTTTGACGTGATACAGGAGCATGCGGTCCATGGTTGTGACTTTGAGAAGCTCGTCTACCTGCAACTGGCCTAACCTTTCGATGTACACAGGGCGGCCCAGCTTATCGGTTTTGTGATGAAAGTGGGGATATAGCTCCTTTATTGCATCTCTTTCTGGAAACTGGAAGGTCTGCCATACAGAACGAATCACACCAACTTCAATGGAAAGGGAGAAGTATTCCCTGGGCGGCCTTCACGATGTCGTCGTCGCTCATAGAATCATGTCTGGTTCCGCTATAGACTTTTCCAGCACAACAAAGCTTCATGGCAGGAAATCTCGTTGCGAGCAATTTGCAAATCAGGGAGTTCAAAGGCCGGGGGCATCAAGATCTTACCTCTTTAATAGTGTCTGCTCCAATTTCTTTTCGCCATTCCAGCATGGCCTCAAACATGGCTTTCGCTTTTGCAATATTGAAAGCTCTAGCACGCAGAAAACGGAGCAAGGAGTTGTCATCATCTCGTTTGCGGATTAGCCCTTCCTCGGTCAGAATGACTCGGAATCTATTGAGTGTCTCTTGCTGCAATTGCATCAAATCTTCGGGATGAATGCTCATCGCGTCGTCATCTCCGCTGGACGAAGCTCCTGATTGTTGGTTGTTAGAAGAGGCACAGTGGCACAGATCATGAATCATCACGACAGACAGGCGGCTTCGAGAGAGATATGGCAGGCGTCACGAGTGCCGAGACCACCAGAAAACGCGGGAGGACGAGACAAAGTCTTATGAAATAAATTCACAGATCTCTCTCTCTCTCTCTCTCTCTCTCTCTCTCTCAAACCACAGATCTCAAAAGCATTCTTGATCAGAATTTTTTCGCGAAACGCTGAATCACTATCGTCGTCAGCAGCCTACTCCACCAAAAAACTGCTTCATCGATAAGAACACCACCTTTCGTCAAGACTGCGAGCAGCAAGGAATGTAGCTTCAAGAACTACGTATCGAGACCTCAACAAAAATCCAAAATCCCCTCTCACGACTTCACATTACCGTTTTTTCTTCAGCACCCAAACCAAGCACCTCGATAAGCTTAAGAGAGCCTGATATATCTGTCCCCTCACAAGAATGCAGCGACGCGTAGAAACACCAGACACCAGCAGCCTGCGTCCAAGCTTCACAGTCTCCCGCCACCCGTTGTAAAACACACACTAAACAAAGAGACAAATACCAGCAATGATGATGATGTCGATGTCCAAGCAAGCGTGAAGAGAAAGGGGGGCGGGAGGAAGGGGAAGAAAAACATGCATTCGATGCTCCCGGCGCCCCGCAAAACCACCACACTGACAAAAACAAAAAGAAAAACCTCTGCCAAATCTTTTTTTGTCAGTGCAAGGCGGCGATGCCACAGACTCTCAAAAACAACAAATTAGCAGAAGAAAGGACCTTAGAGAGGATTGCAGAACAGCAGCTTCATCACAACAGTCGCGTGCGTTGTGGTGCACTTGCAAGGGAGGACGCTCAGACAGACCCCAGCAGCTCCTGCCTGCCTGCCAGCCAGCGGACGGAAACCCACCGCAGCACGGGTGCACGGGTCCCACACCCGTTGTCACATGTAATCATTCGTCTCAATCAGCCTTTTTTTCTGGCTATATAAAATAAATATAAAAACAATATAAAAATAAAGAGTGCTAAAATCATGTGCTTTTTTGTGATTTTTCAATAGCCATAACTCGACCAAAATTTAAGAAAAAATTCCAGATTTCTATACATGGTTCAAGTAAGTAGCCAAACATGTAGTAGAAGGATGTTGAAATTTTTTCACTTCCATATTAAGCTTGTAGGAAAATTAAAAATAGAAATCTGGAAATTTTTCTGAAATTTTGGTCGAATTATAGCTATTGAAAATCTCAAAATGAACTCGATTTTAACAGTTTCCTTTTTAATTTCGATTTCTAGCCAGCAAGAAAAAGATTGATTTGCGTCCAGCAGGCCCAATGTTTTTTTGTTTTTTTTTCTTTTCAAGTTTTTGATGTTGCTCAAATGGTGATCATCAAAGAAAGATTTAGCCAAATTTGGCTACAAGCTTAATATGAATGAGAAATTTTTTAGAGGTCCCTTCTATTTTTTTTGCTACCTACTTGAACCATGCACAGAAATCTGGAACATTTTCTTAAATTTTGGTCGAATTTTGGCTGTTGAAAATTTTTAAAAGCATTGACTGAAGCAGTTTTTAATTTTTCTTAATTTGGATGTTTGGCGGCTATATATAGCCATTTTTTTAAAAGGCTGATTCTCCTCTGCTGGGACAGTGTTTCTTTTCCTCTTAATTTTGTGATGTTGCTCAAGTGGTGATCATCCATAAGTATATTTAGCCAGATTTGACAATATTCAAAATATGAAAGTAGGAACACCTTAAGCACCCTTTCATATTATAGGCAATTGTGGTAAATTTTGGTTATTTTGTAATTTAATAAAATCCTCTTTTGTTTTACGATTTTTAAAAAAATACTTAGAATGTGTGATAGACAAATTTAGTTAGAAACAGGATATAAAAGTTTAAAAGTTAAACCATCCTTCACATTTTTAGCTACATGCTAGAACCCAATAAAGAAATCTGGCGATTTTTCAAAAAAAGTAATCGAAATTTGGCGACATATAAACAAAAATCCCCATACTTTTAGCCATTTTGAAAAATAATTAGCCAAATGAGTAAATTTATCCAGAAGAAAATTTAAATATAAAAAACATCTCCACACCTGGCCAGCCTCATTGCAAACCGGGGTCGCCGCCTTTTACTTGGGAGCTGATATAGTTACCTATCCGAGTGTTGGATATTTCGTGGTCTCAGTTTTGGCTAAACCTCTCCCCCAAAACCCATAAATTTGGCTAAACTATAACCCTGTTTTTTTGAAATTTTTAATTGAAAATGTGAGCAAAAGTGGCACCAGAGAAACGGCAACGGCCGATGACGGCAGATGGCCGTTGGCAACAGACGGCATCCGTCCGTTGACACGAATGGCTTGGGCCTATAGTGAGACAGAGGGGCTGCACGCATGATTAATTTAACAACGTGATTGGTGGTCAAAAAAGTATAAAACGTCTGTGCCATGGACGGAATATTCCCTAATCTTTTAGAGTAGGTAAGACTGGGTTGCATGTAGATCTCTAAATAATTGCAATCTCTGGGGCCTATGCTGGTCCAGTGCAAATGGGAGTTGTTGTGCAAAGCCTCAAAAGAGTGGGGCCTTCCCAAAATAAGGGGCCAAGGAGGAGACGATAGGCAACACAAGATGGCTCTCCATGCATTTGGGCAAAATCCCTCTCTCTTTGTGAAATTTACCAATCATAAACATTGCTAAGAAAATTTGTAGTGTTAGGTTACGCTATGTTATATTATTTATTCTTTCAGCTCCACCTTGGGAGTTCCGAATTTCAGTAGCGCCATGCTCATGGTGTGTTACCCTACACATAAACATCTTGCATTGCTGCAAAGGAGTGGGTTCTTATGCCCACTTTTTAAGAGGGGGAGGGATCTTAGGCCAATATCAAAAGACTAAGGCCCACTTTAGATGCGGGTCCAAGATCTGGGGACCAATGAATTCAAGCAATCTTATTGGTCAAAAGCTTTAAATTGGTCCCCAAGGCCTACAGACAAGGGTTCAAGACCAAAAAGTGGCAAATTGAGGCTAAAACTACATGGCACCGGTTTTGGAGGGAAAATCAATTGCTTCAGACCAAAAAAAAAGTGCTAAAAGGAGAGCTCCTGATTTGGAGAACCAAGAATCATGCTAAGGACCAAGGTACAGTGCAACTCAAGCTTTCAATCTGCTTCAAGTCAGTCCAAATTGGTTCGTAGGAAATTGGAACCTGAACCCTTGTCTAAAGTGGGCCTAAGAGTAGGTGTAAGATCTGTCCTCTTTTCTAGGAGAGATAATTCATGCATATAAGGTGTCCTCTAGTACAAAATTTCTTCCAGTTCTATCGATTTAGTGAGACAGCTTTCATTGCCTTTCTGATTGAGGTTTTTTTCTTTTAAGGTAACTTTTGTCCCTGGTGGAAACCACCAACAACAACAAGGGGTGTGTCACACTGTGGCCATGCCATTTACATTCAATTAAGGCAAAAGAAGAACTATGGAAATTCAAATATTTCACCATGAAAAAACATAATCTAAAAAATAATCCTGAAAAAATACCAAAATCCTTCAAGATATCATAACTCAATAACTAATCTCAAGTTTCAACACAAGCCAAAATATCATCTTTCAAAAATCCTCATATAAAAATAGACCTATTACCTAGGGGTCAAAATCCCTTAAGCTACTATACTCTATAACAAATCTAAACACAATATACTCGCGGCCACCAAACGATTGCTGAAGTGCCTTACCCTAAGGTCAGTTTCATCATTAAATAATCCTCAAAATCATGAAATGAAATCTTGTGAAAATATCAAGTTGACATGCTGAAAATCATCATAATTATCATAGGCTACACTCTGAATAATTTCACTACTCATATCACAATATTATAGTAGATGATGAAAATATATATAATTTTAAATTTTAAAAAAGAAGTTATTTTTTGAAAAAAAAAATTATTCATTTTGTCAATGTGGAAACTGACCCTAGGCTACAGTACCAAAGTAATGTTACCTTTTCATGAAAATAAGTTGTTTTTTTATGGACCTGTGTTCTCCAATTCTGGTTTGTGGACCAGTTCCATGTTCGGCTCTTTGGGTCAATTTCAGGTTCCCAGACTGTCGGTTCTAAATGTTGGCGAAAAAGAAAAAAAACCTAGACTTGGCATTCAAACTGGATCAAGAACTTAGGGTCGGTTAGAACCAGATACAACCTGTAAAAATGTTTTATTCAGGTCTTAGTTCTTGAATTATTTTTCTAATTCAGGGTGAGGTTAGACATGTTGTTAATTTGTGTAAAAGTTTAAAGCATACAAGTTTTTTAATAATGAATTTGGGAGTGGGGATGGGGGGTTTGGGGCTAGGCATGGAATTATTAATTTTTGGAACAAGTTTCAAGTAAAAAAAATTCTTTTCTTTTTTTTTTCTTTTTTTTGGCTTAGGTATGTAATTAGTATATGTCATTGTACAATGCTAATAAGAATTAGAAAATCTTTCAATTTTATCGGATTTTTTTGACAAGATGTAATTATAAAATCTTCCCTTTTGGGCTATGCATAGGTAGGTAAAACCAGATCCCCCTTAGGAACCGGACTCACTCAAAAAGGACCAGGAACAGGGAGTGTAGAAATGTGAAGAACTGGGTGCCATAACCAAAACCCAAAGGCCTACAGAACTTTAAAATTTTCCTTGGACCTCAAGGTTTTCTCAAAGTACCCAAAACAAAACAAAACAAAAGTTCACCCAGATTGACAAGCTAGAATGAGACAACATTGAAGGTTGACCTTTCAGTGAACTGCCAGAAAAAGTTGAAACTTGAAACCTTCCATCATCCTCACCATTAGGCTATAGTCCTTCCTCCAAAGATGGGTAGTCTAATTGTTGGGTACAACAACGGTTGTTGGGTACTTTGCATCTCTACCTAGTTTCGTGAACCAAATTTTAACCTATATTTTGGGTTTGGCAATAACAACTTGTCTTTTAGTTGGCGTTTCAGGAAGGAATGTACGCAAGGTGAAATTTTTAAATCTATTGGCCACCCAAAAGGTGCTTCAAGTAGGGAGCCACGGTTACAATCTAAACAACTCTCTTTCTATTTCCTTGTTTCTTTCCTGTTTCATAGAAAAGAAATACTTCCATGGGAACATGAGAACATATATAACTTTTCTATGAGCCTGAGGGTGTTCCAAAACATCAGAAGAATGCACTCCTATGAGAACCTCCCCTACAACCAAATAATAATAAGTCATTGGTGTTGGCAATGGGCTTTTACCCTACACATAGGGCTTTCTACTGGTTTTAGAAAACTTAGTAGGGTTCACACTTCCCCCTCCCCACGTGTGTATGTATGTTCTTTGAGCTAAAGTTGCATGATTGCATGAACTTTACATGATGCAGACATCCTCCTTTCTTCTATATATCATAAGCTACTACTCATAATGAGTAGAACAGGCAAAAAAGTCACTTAGACTTGGCCTTTTTGGCTCATTCATTGCTAATAGAACTACTCGTCCTAACTCCTAGCGCCAGCAATATCTCTAGCACGCATGTCCTCTTTGTGTTAGGGTAGTGTGGTCAGTCACCTCCCTCTCACTCAGTTCACCTCCTTTCTTTATGGGGTCTGAAGATCAACTGTAGAAAACTAGCAGGCGCACCCACAGTCCTTGAAAATCGCTAAAAACAGGTGAAAATTGAGAAAAATATGCCCCTCTAAAGTTCAAGGGGTCGAAAATGATGAAAAGAAAAACCTTTCATTCACATGGCAGCCCATGAGAGTTTATTTTACCACCTCAAATCAAATAGTCATATGCTAATTAATGGACTCTACCTATTATCATCACTAATGTGGATGAAGAAAGCAAACCATCAATGTTCTCAAAGTAACTATCGATTTTTAAACATATGTTTGAGATCTAATCTAATTTAGAGTTTGAAATTCAATACTAATGAATGTGAGATCATCATGTTCACCAAAACCCTTGTGCAAGTTTATCAAAGTCTATGGGCACAAGGTGTTCCATTTTTCTCATTAGTTGCATCAATGGTCTCAATTAAAGTGTGTTTCCAGGCTTGAAATATTCTAACTACTACACCTCTTACTCATAAGTTGTTGCCCTCCTAATTGTTGTGATCTTGTGTTCCTCTTGATCTTTGTGGTATTATGTTCTTCCTAATCATCATGCATTTATGCTCTTTTTGGTTATTGTGATCTTGTGTTTTTCATGGTTACCATTGTGTTATTGTTCTTCTTGATTGTTTATGGTCTTGGCATTCCTCCTTTTCGCCATAATCTTGTGTTCCTTCTAATCACTATGGTTTTGGTGTTCTTCCTAATGATTGTGGTCTTGTGTTCCTCCTAATCACCATGGTTTTGGTGTTTCTCCTTATCATCGTGGTCTTTGTTGTTCCTCCTTATCACCATGGTATTTTATTCCTCCTTGTTATCATGGTCTTGTGTTATTCTTGGTCATCATGGTCTTGTCATTCCTCTTTATCACCATGGTCTTTTGTTCTTCATGATCGTCATGTTCTCATGTTCCTTTTGATCATTGTGATTTTATCGTTCTTCCTAGTTGTTGTGATCTTGTGTTCCTTTTGTTCACCATGGTCTTGTGTTCCCATGTTTATAATAATCTTACATTCTTCATGATTGTCATGGTCTTCTATTCCTTTTAGTCATTAGGGTTTCGTTGTTCCTCTTTGTTTTTGTGGTCTTGGGGTTCCTTCGAATTGCCTTGGCCTTGTGTTCCTCCTTATTGTTGAGGTCTTTTGTTTTTCTTAATTGCCATGTTTTTCCTAATTGTCATGGTCTTGTGTTCCTCTTGATTTTTATGCTCTTGTTTTCATCTTAATCATTGTGATCTTGGTGTTCCTTTTGATTGCCATGGTCTTGTGTTCCTCCTAATTTGCATGGTCTTCCATTCCTTTTGATTGACATGGTTTTATGTTCCTTTTGATCATTATGGTCTTGTGTTCCTCTCAATTGATGTGGTTATGTAATCTTTTTGTTCATCATGGTATTGAATTTTAAAATTTTCCTAATTGTGTTCATCTTTTACCTTGCTTGAAGTTCTTTTATTTAATTTGTTTGTTCTTGATGCCTTTAATCATTAAAATGCAACAACCATGTTACTTAGCACCCTTGTGCTTGTTGCCTAACTATCTAGCCTCTTGTTAAAACATGTTATGCATTCAAGATTCACATCCTTATATCTACACAAATCTACTCACAAGCCTACTTGAAAGTCTTAGTGGAATTTGTCACCTTTTTCCCTTACAACTATTGAAATTCAAATTGTACCAAATCATGTTTTTAACACATTTATCAACAACTTTTTGAACCATTTGATCTATTGATGTATCTATCCTTCTTTTAAATCACTTATCTTCCCTCTCCTTTCACCTTCCTTTTCTAATTTCTTCCACAACAGCCTTGTCAATGGGTTTTTTCATTAGGATATCTAGTTTTTGAACAAATGTCACAACATGTGATTAAGAGTAATCAACTAATGGTTATTTTCCCTTTGTATTGCAAGTAAACAAAATATGAAAGCAAGTTGTGCAAACACATGGATTCCTAGGTCAAACTTGGAAGAGGTTGAATTTCTTACAATAGTTCAAGGTTATTTTCATCTAAGTTTACAACATTGATTTTTCTTGATTACTTTTCAATCATTATAGGGCTATGAGGAATATCATAAAGAAATCAAACACAATTTTTTGAAACATTGCACCTTAATGATTTCACCTTGGTAAAAGTTATTTCACTATAGGGTCAATATGTAAACCCATCATGTTTCAATACTAATTGACATAATTCAATATTATAATTTGTTATGGTAAATAGGTTTACTTTTATGTTGTTTTTTCAAATACCCAAGGCTATTTTAGGTTATATCTTATGTTATTTTAAGCTACCTTAGGTTATTCTAAATTATATCTTAAATTATTACAAGTTATTATAAGTTATACTTTAAAAAATCATAGGTTATATCTTAAATTATTATAAGTTTTCTACTTTATATTAGTTGAAGCCAAATTATTTAACTAACCCTAGAATGTTTAGGTGGGTGAGGTGGGTGAATGTTTAGGATAAATAATCTAATGAAGGTTTTTAGGTGCCTAGCTTAAGTTCAAAATTAATTATTAATGAAATTATTATTATAGATTTCATTATTAGTGAATTTGATTAACTATTGGTGAATTCAATTAATTATTAATGACCTCACCTATCCATAATAATTGGTCTTTATTTAATAGAGGGTTGACCACTTTCACCATGATAAATTTGTTCAATTTCATTCAAAATCTACTAAAACACATAATGAACTTGGTAGGGTTGTCACCACATTTGTGCATTCATCATGATGTAACAAACACATTTGGGTGTAGACATAGTTTTGCATCATTTCAATATAGGGTCAACCTAGTCAATTTAGGTCAAAACAAAATCGAGCAACCAAAAACAAATTAGGGGCAACCAAAAATCACATTATTCGATCACCCCGAACCTTGTGGCAATTAAAACAACTTTTAGTCACCACAGTCCTATGGTGTTCGAAATTCTTTTTGTTAATAATAAAACAATTGGCAACCAAAAATTTTTGGCCAGGAATTTTCTTTTTCAATTACTAGATCAATGATGGAATTAAAATGTAGTCCATTGGATGGTTAAATTTTTTTGGAAGGCAACTAAAAATTTTTCAAGCACTGCCCAAAAAATTAGAACCATTGACTTTTGGTCACCACAATCAACAACTAATTTTTTTTTCAATCACCTAGTTTGACAACCAAAGGTGATTGAAACTTTTCAGTTGCCTAGGTTAGTGACCGAAATTTTTTGGGTAATGATAAAAAATATTTAATTGTTGGATCAATGGCCATCTAATGACTAAATTTTTTTAAGCAATTCTGAAATGTTTTTGGACAAACTAAAAAATTTTGATCATTAACCATGGCGATCAAAAGTTGATGATCGAAACTTTCCAATTGCCCAATTTAATCACAAGAGAATTGAATATTCCATTGCCAATCCTATAGTGATTGTATTTGTTTTCAGTCACCATACATATAATGGGGGCAGCTTGGGTGTAATGATTTTTTTCCTATGTCAATTTTGACGAATGTGACTAATGCATTAACATGAATGTCGATGTGATGCTCGATACAAAATGGTCGTGTCACATTGGTTTTGATAACCTTGGAATTTGGATGCATATCGATGTAATGAAATTAATTACATCACAAAAATGAAAAGAAAAAAATGTAAAGAAAAGGATTGTCCTACCTTTATCGCGTGACATTCAAAAAAAGAAGAAGAATATTATTCTTTTCCTTCCACATCCAATAACATAAGATGAAGAAAATCACATCCATCATTAGCAAAAGATGATTATAAAAAAAATGAAGAAAATAACACCCCCTTTAAATTGGAAAAAAAAAAGGATTGTTGTTGGCAATAGTCACCTTCCCCCCTTGCTTTTCATTGTGATTTGGGTGAATAATCATTTATCTAGTAGTAGGTATTGTACTAAAAAATTACATTTTTTTGGGATAAATTTTGAACATTCTAAGTGGGTCTTCACGTTCAAATTTAACATTTCTTGGATGAAACATAGCGATAGGATACATTAAGAAGGTAAGGATACCAATGTAGGTCTAAATCACCCCCTTGTCCCCCCATATTTTCAAAATGGCTAGAAATATGTGTTCGACCTTGGTTTTCTACTTGCAAAATTTTGAAAAAAATGAAAGAGATTTATATTGGGAATTTGACATATGTTTTTATGTTTTTAACATGTAATCAAAAATGTGAAGGGTGCCATTTGCTTTACAAAAACCAAAAAAAAAATCTTTCCTCTTCCTACTAAAGTGCTTAGATGAAAAAAAGGATCATTTTTTCCCCCATCCAAAATCAATAAATGAAAAAGACCTGACCAACAATTGGGCACCACAAAAAGACTAAAATGATGATAAATAAATAAAATGTTCATAAAAAAAATGATTGTTTTGGATAATAATCACCCCCCATGCACCCTCCTTCCCCCCTTCTTTAAGTGAACCAACATAGGCTAGGGTGCACCCACACCCACATAGTACCTTTACCTTTTTGAGTGAAACCTTTTAAGGTACATTCACATTTGTAGGTAACATAAGAAATAACTTAGTAATACACAACCATTATTCACTTAACATCATTTTTTAATAAATAGTAAGCATGGCAAAATGACATGGCAAGTTATAAGGAATGTGATCATCTACTAATCATTCTCACACAATCACAATTAACAAAATATTAATATAGAAAGTGAGGTGCTAAACTTATAATCCATCATGCCCAACTCCATCATACCCAATTCCATCATTATATTGAGAGCTTATTTATTGTGAGTTTCTTTGTTGCAATCTCTAGTGATGGACACAAACCATCCATCACACAAAAATTCAAGATCAAGATTAGGGAGAGGGAGAAGCAAGGGAAGGTGAAGATATGCATGGATGTCATTTCATCAAATACAATAAAAAACATGTGTAGCATCGGAACAACATCGCAAACAACTACAACACCAAATGCAACAGTGGGAACACCACATGATAAGTAGCATTGAACATTGGAGCAATAATTGTAGTGCTTCAAACTAAGAAACACTAAAAATAGCACCAAACTCAAAGGTTAAACTTTTGACAATGACAAAGTAAATGAAAACATTTCAAGGTCATGTTTTTAATTTGATGCAAAAGAATGGAACACATAGCTTTCAAATGATTGGTCAATCTTCATTCTCAAATTGTACATGCCACGTTGAAATGGGATAAGATAATTGATGAATTGTAAAAGATCACAAAATTGAACAAGTGGGACAACTTTAGTTCTAACTATAAAAAAATCACAAATGATCATGCAAGGATTGACCACCACATTCTAGTTTGGGATTTAACAATTGAAGATTGTGATCACCACCATCTTTTTGAAACAATTCAATGAGGAATTTTACAATCCTATTCAAGCATTCTAGGGAAAAAGGGATATCAATACACTAGGACATGTAAAAGATATTATGCCAAAAGAGATGTAATTTACATGCCACCCATTACAAGATTGGATACAACAAACTCTATTGTACTTCAAACATATTTAATGCAAGAGCTTTTGGGAGATGGTTATGTGCTTAAAGATCATGAAAATAAATTTGCAAATGCAAATGTACAAGGGAGTCAACTAAATTTCATAACCTAGATGATTTGTCATAGTTCAATTAAGGAAATCCATGTTCCAAATTTGTGAATCTTACAAACATTCCATTAACACTTACAAGTAATTTGAGAACTCCAATAGCTCCCAAAACATGTGTAAAGTGGAAACGATCAAATGTTTTCACCTTAGTGCTTGAAGTTATAGACAATGAAAACATAATTGATGTTATGGAACCCATGAATGTCACACTTATGGAAATTGAGAACTGTCCCAACAATGTCCATTAACAAACCACCAAGGAATAGCTAAAATATTTGAAGGGTAGAAATAGGAAAGTGCATAAGATAAACAAGAATATTATTCATGTTTTGGCAAGTATAAATGCAACAATGTGCCATGTTTTTCTATAAAACAAATTCAATATGCCTCCAAATGTGCACATGTTAATAGTAGATTCATGATTACACAATGCAAATTCAAACGGAAACACACATCATCATTATGAAGAGAAAAATTGAAAAACGAAAAGTAGATTAATAGCCAAGTAAATGTGAAAATTTTCAAACCTTTAAATTTAGCCATGATTGTTTTTCAATTGGATAATTTTTTTTATATAGTTTGTTTGCATGTGCATTTTAGCAAAGAAATAAAGACTAATGCTATCAGCCTTCAAATTTGAGACCTACAATTTCCAAGGTATTGTTTTAGTTGAATTCTAAGTTGTGTAATTTTAAACATTTCATCATCTTATAAAAGTATTTGTTCAACTTCAACATCAATTCTTGTTCATTGCTTGTCCTTCACCCTTGCACTTGGTTGATCATTTTTAATTTCCAATTAGGCCATTAAAAGTCTAAATTATATTTTCATCTTTGCCATTCATGATCAAATTATGTAACATGCAACAACACATGACAACATCAAGTAATAAAAAGATATGTAGGCTCGTCTCAAACAATAGTTGTGTGAACATTTGTTTCAAAATCCTAAAAAAATCTTCCACAACATTGTTCTTGTGAGACAATTATTAATTGAACAATGCTTCAAGAATAATGTGATGGGCACTAAATTGCTTGTGAGGCACCATTAACCAAGGCAAAAAGGGATGCCCCTTTATCACCAAAGATATATGGCATAATCCTTTTTGGTCCATGTTTGATTACAAACAAATTTCCTTTGATGACATGCTAATACAATAAAAATATCCACAAGATTCAAACATCATTCATTGAACTAAGAACACTAACAAGGACATCTTGAAACCTTTTTGTGGTGATCAACTATTATTTGCATATATACATTATAACCTTTAGACTTGAATGAATAGAAATCAATTGCAACAAATTTTCACCTTTTATTTTTTGCAAATGGATTTGTGTTACATCAATGGTGCCATGTACTGATGACAAGCCACAAAGATCCTTGAATCCAACCATGGCTTTGACTAAATCATTCCCTTTGAGTCATTTAAGTTGAATCCTAAACACAACATTCCAACACAAAATGCACTATATTTCCCAATAATAAAAAGCTCAAAGTAATATATAAGATATTGAGATGTGTGAAGGTGAATGCACACTAAGGTGGACCAAAAATGACACATGTAGAGTCCACAATTTTACTTTTTTAGAATTTTTAATTGGAATGTTTGGTGTCTTGGGAATGTAAAATTGTCCGTTTGAAAGTAGGAAATAACTGGAATACCTAAACCCTAACCTTAAAAGTTTTAAAATTGTGACACATGTTTTGGTTTGATTAGTTAAGGGAAAAGTTAGAAATGAAAACATGGGTTTTTTCAATTTTTATAATTAGTAGATCTTATGTAATGTAATAATGTCATTTTTATAAAAAACATGATTGTCAATTTTCCATTTCAATAAATCATGGACGCTATAAATTATTGGCAATCTTATAGAAACCTAATAAATTAAAATATTAAACTTGCTTGTAAATATTTATTTTAGCATTACAATAGCCTCACAGTCATACTAGAAAAAAATTCAACATTTCACAAATGTTTGTTATGTAATAAAAATTCATAAAAAATTTACGAACTATGACTCAAGATGTTATATCATTTCAAAAGTTCACCTTGTAATGAAATGATGACATTTTATTTTCAAATTTTAAAAAATTATTCTACAAGTGTTATAGATTAATTGGATGAATCCTTTTTATTATTTTCAATCATATTCCAACACATATTATACCAAATTAAAAGTTTACCTCCCCCTTCCAAAATTGCCCCCATATACAAAAAAAAAAAAAAGGATTGTTTAATGTGTAATTGCTTGTGAGCCAACTTGTATAAGTTGTTAACCATATGGATATTCATGTGCATTGAAAATTGAAATTTTGTGTTTTTCTCCATCACAGGCGTCAACTTCAATGTTAAATGTTGCACAAATTGTCTAGTCACATGAAAATGTTTGATCCATCAATAATCATTGTATTGCATAGTTGAAAAATGCAAATACCAAATGGTCAATTTAATATTAACCTAGTTGCCAAGCTTTCATCTCCCTAAGAGTTTGTAAACACAAGACATTTAAAACAAATGAAGAATCAAACCATTGTGCATTTATTCAAAGAAAAAACACATATCATAAGATGAAGAAAAGATGCCTTGTGGAGTTCAATTTCTATGTACTTATGTTTGAATTGATATTACATTTACAAAACCAATTGAAAGAACATCACCAAAAAAAAGAAACCTTAAATGACACATTGCAACAATGGACTATTAAACTTGTAATGTAACTAATGTAAAAAGTAAAAATCATGCAAAAGGAAAGCACCTCATGCTTGCATTTCAACAAAGATGCACAAAAACAAAGCACTACAATTAAAACTATGTAAGAATTGTAATGAGGATGCGTATCACCTAGCTTCTAGAAGCATCGCACAATTTCTAAAACATTGCCTTGCTTCTACAATGATCTTCCTATTTCTACATAGATTGCACAAGTATGCTTTTAAAACAATGGCTGATCACACATATCTGGTGATGATGAAACTCTTGGCCTCGGAGCTTTTGGCCATGAAACTTCATCATTAGATTTGGAGGGCAATGCATGGTAGGTAAGGACAAGGGGTAAGGCTTTACCATTTTGACTTTACCTTGAATATCCATAGCCCTTTTGGGTTGTATTTATTTTACTTACCTATTATTTTATAGCATGTGTGAACATATATAGTAAATAAATAAATTCTTAATTAATTAAAACCTCAAACTAATTAATTGAATTAGTAAATCTCGTAATTTACTAATTAATTAACAATTTTTGGTCATTTTTATAGCCTATGAACAAAAGTGAAACAAGCATTAGTGGCCATATTAAGCCTCAAAAATGTTAGGTTTGAATTCAGAGACCCTGATTTAGTCTAAGTATGGGATATTTGTAATATGTAGAAATAATTCAATAGATTTTGAGATTTTTACCATGGCACCAACGTTGGTGCTGGTCGACCCAAAGCAACCAGCACCTACTGGGGCAGTTTGCCACACCCCCTTTCCCAAACTCCCCTGGCCTTCGGTGAACCAGCATGTAAACATCCCAAAGCTTTTTGGGCAGCTTCTAAACATTATAGATTTTATGCCATTGGCCCATTGTGAACACATTCTTTTATTTTTCAAATTTTTAGAATCGATACTTTTTAAATTTGGCAATGTGAATATGTTGAGGGTTCAACTGATTTTTCCTTTCAAACTTAATTTTTGTGAATCTTTTTGAATTTTCAGCAACAATATCCATTCAAAAATCAACATCTTTCACACCTTAGCTCTGAAAATTATGAATTAAAATGAATAAAATATGACTTGCTGAGGGCTTTCCAACAACACCAAGAACGCCCCCAAAAGTTATTTATTTTTCATTGAGAAAATGGTTCAATAATTAATAGCTTCCAAATGATGACTCCAAATAATCTCAAACAAAGTCAGTGCACCCCTCCTCATTGAGAGCTTTCTGAAGATATCAGGAGGATGGCATGAAGTCTGATGGTTTGGGAGATGTGAACGTGACAAACAAAACAAACTACCTTGCTTCATAGATAGATATTGTCATTAGACAAAATCAAGGTCTTTGAGTTCAAATTTAACATTTCTCAACACAAATATAGCCTTTAACAAGCTCAATTCAAGCAAGTAGGGGTATTGGTGTAAGTGTTGGATCATCCCCACCTTATGGCAAAATGTCATGGTATTGGGACATGTGAAATACATGGGCAAATGGTCTTTATCACTTTTATGAAAGTGTCATGCGACCTTGTGAGTGTTTCATACTTGCCAAGCATCTATTGACCCTTTGATGGTAGTTGGTTATGTTTAGAGGGTTAGGTTTGTCTCGCCATCATAGTTTGTGTGACACCCTTGTCACTAGTGCTCATTTGTGCCCAATAAAATTGTGGAAAAGAGATAGAAATTCAACCAAGCAAAAGAAAACCATTCAAGATGAGACACTATGGACAAGACCGAATCACTAATTGGCATTCTATCCAACAATATCCAAGCATCTTTTTAAGCTATCATATTTAACATTTAATTTCTCCACAAGTATAAAATTTGTAATGCAAATAGTTGTTTGATGGAATAACTTAGTTTTACTTCATGTGTCAGTTTATGACAAATCAAGGGTAGTTGAAGATTATTAATTAAAAGGACCAAGGTTTTTGGATTTATCTAGGTTAATATTTAAAGAAATGGCTATGGCTATATATATTCTTAAACTTAATTTTGAATTAATGGAAAAATTTCAGGATAAATTCTTATCATAAAAATAATTCGTATTTTCTAGGATAATTTCTTGGAATAAAATGAATGTTCTTTTCAAAAATTTTAATGTGGATTGAATTTTTAAATATATATCTGCTGACTTTGTAGACCAAGCAATAAAATTCATTGATTATTGGTATGTGTGTGTTTTTTTGATGATTTTTGTCTAGTAATATTAAAGAATATGAAAGACATCTTGAAATGTCCCATGATAGAAAAAGTATACAAATCTAATGTTTTACAACTTGATCCCATACCAAATTGTTTTTAAAAGCTATTATAGTGAGAAACTTTAATGCCATAATATTAGAGTAGTTTTAGAGCAATTAATTTTATTGGCTTTAATATATGTAAAAGATAATAATAGTAGGTGCTACATTAATGCACCTTGAAAAAAGTATCATGTGCTTTGAACACAATCTTAGGTTGGAAACTTATTTTTGTACATATCATATTTTTGAACATATAAGTCTTCGAGTACAAAATGTCAATAACTGATACAATGAAAATTATATTGTATCACTCAAGAAACGTGAAATCGTGTATATTTACAATATGTTTAATTGTGTATTACAAATATGCACAATAATAATTAAAGCTTCATCCATATAATAGAATGAATATATTAATACATTCATTCATGATTTGGATGAATGCACACATTCATCCCTATACCTTGCCTTTTGATTTACTCTTATAATTGTTCATTTACAATTCTAATTTATAATTCTTACTTTCCATGGTTATAAGAAAAATGTTACATTCATAAGAAAAGGTTTTCTGATATATACTCCCAGCGTAATAACCCTAAGTCATTTTTCCAATAGACCTTCATGACAAGGTAATTATGTGTGTAGGGTAATGCCCAAGGGCTGGGGTGTTTTTATGAAACAACGGGCCATAGGCCAAGGGCCCATTATTTCAGGAATGCTGCCCCGAGGCCTGAGGGCATTGCATACCAGACAGGGTACCTGCCGGGTATCACAATTTTTTTTAATAAAAAAAATGTGGGCATTTTGAAAAGTGAGAATGCCCATAGGAGAAAGTGAAACACCCACCTCTACAGGCATTTTGCTTTTTCAAAATGGCCTCTGGGGGAGCTATTGTCACATTATTTGTCCTCAAAAGAAGCCCATACTTAAGGTTCTCCTTGATAGCACTCAAGGGTAGGAAGTGACATATATGGAATATAGACTAGTAGTAGACTCATAAGCACTTGTAAACCTACCACCAATTATACCCATTATCCCTCAACTTGATGTGATGTTGTGTAACATTGATTTTTAGATTATTGTTGTTGGGTGACAAGAATCTCTAGTAGGTACATGTAAAAGAGCACTTGGCACTTACACCATCATGCAATTATGATGGCCAAAGTCATATCCAAAATAAAAGCAAACTCGTAAGCAACCATTGGCCAAATAAAATGAAATGGCACCTACTAGAATGTGGTTAAACAAGAGCCATCTTTTTTTAAAGGCCATTCATTGACATGCAATAGAAACTCATATTTTGAAAAAAATGGCGTTCAACTTCAAGATTTTAGGTGATCTTGATTACAAACTTTTTTTTTTTGGGTCCATTCCAGTGTTGAAGGTGGTTTTGAATTAATCCAGGTTGTTTATATCTAAATATCAAAAACTTGAAATTGATAGCAAAAACTTAAAGGCATAAGGCTACATCGATTCATAAAAGGCATGTTGTTTTTTCATTTACCACATAATGAATCCATCATTATTGTCTTCCCATAAAATATATTGACATGTGCATGAACAAATTGTGATGGTCAAAATTGCTTCAAAATTACACACTTGTTTGAATATTTTTGTCAATGTACAAATTGGTTTGCTTGGAAAATGTTGCGATGATGTGAAATGAAGGTTGCAAATTTTGTTTCATTAATATTCATGTGATTATGTGAAATGAAGGTTGCAAATTTTGTTTCATTAATATTCATGTGATTATGTTAAATGATATGAGACATCCAATTTAGATGATCATGACCAACCCACCTACTAGCAAAAGAGTCATACTTTCTTGGTGACCTAAAGATTGTACTAGACTATAGGTTTAATAATTTGTTTCCAATGCCACCCACTTTTTTGGCCTTTTGATAATGTCACAATCTTTGTTGGTGTTACCAAGTTATTTTTCTTTTCCAACTTGTAAAAGGTCGCACCCCAATCTCTACCTTACTCTATAAAAAGACAAGGGAATGAACAATTTGGATAAATGCATATGATGAAAAATACAATGCTTCAATGGACCTCTTGTTTCTTCACTACCTATTAGGAGTTTGCAAATGCATCCAAAGTTCTGTGCATTTCTTTCTTAAAACCTTGCACATTTTTTTCAACAAAATTTCACCTTGCCTATTTGGGCAAATTTTCCATTGGCAAATCATAGCATGCTATTTGGGTTATGTCCAAATTTACAAAGTTAAGCACAATGTTGAGCTATAAATAATAGTGGATACGTGAGCAAGCAAGAAACTTTGATGTTGCAATTATTCATGTTTGGAAAGAAGAAATTCCTACATAAAACAACTTTTAGTCACACCAACTTGAATCAACATCAATGAATTTCTAGGTGTTGTTGTGGTCATAAAGGATACAAGGAAGATCACTCTTTCAATTCCCCTTACCATAAGGACCAGTAAAAAAATTCATAGTTCTTGGACATAACCTTAAAAAGGACTCAAGACTTGAGACTCTAAAATCTCAAGGAAATCTTTTGCTTCAATGAAGCACACCAGAAATAATGTATTTCATTATGGCTATCTCACCAACCTATGAATCTCAACTTGAGCAATGGCCTCTCTAGTGTATAGCTTACTCAAACTTCCATTGAGTATGGGTTGTCAATATTCTTATCATCTATTATTGGGTTATGATTTGAAAACTTAGTCATCCATATGCAACACGCTATGAAGAACATCAATCAATGAGCTCCTTTTTTTAAAGAAAACATTAAATAGGCCAAATGGTCTTAAATCTTGCCAACACAAAATTGTCATCACATGGAGATGTGTTCTCCCTATCACAAAATTTGTTTGTTGGGAACATTTACATAGTGACAAGTTTACATAGAATATGGTATTTCTATAACATGCATGTGACTTAGTTCAATGACCTATTTATAAAATTTTGGGAAAAGTTATAGCAAAAATCATTTTTGAATAAAACATTTCAAAAATCAACCACATATCCCCTTCACATATTACTTAAAATCAACATGACATGTTGAATTCAAATTGTCATTCAGCCCTAAAGCATGTGATTCATTTGTTAACAAATTCATGTTGTAAATGACTAATCTTTTTAAACTAGTGCAAAAATTGTTTGATGTTTTTCATAATTAAATTTTTAGTAAAAAATGAAAATGAAAAAATATGATTTATAGTATTGAAATAATTATTTCAATGGGACCTAGTAAATATGTCAATGAGCTAATAAATAATTAGTGGGCAAATCTAGCTGAAAACATAATAGTCACAACTACATATGGTAAGAAGTGGAAAGGGGTCAAAAGGTAAGATCTTAAAACATCTTCATTGTAGTATCCCATGGACATCCTCATATTTAATTTGAGTAGTAACATGGCATAAAAACCCTCACTAGCTTGCAGATTTGCCATTTATGGTGGGATAATATTCAAACCTTTGCAAACAAATTTTCTATTTTGAATTTCATGAGCTTTTCTTATTAGCCTAGGTGTAGAAAGTAAATGGTACATTAATTTGAAGTTGTATCTTTAAAAGTTCATGGGTGAAAGTAGGATGATAATTATCACTAAACTAATGTAAAAAGGAAATTTGTCACCTATAGTGATGTTTTTATGGACACTTCACACATAGTGATAAGTTAATGAAAAAATTAGGGTTAAAATTAGGTTAGCATTTATGATTGGGGTTTTTAAAACTATGGCAATAGTTTACATTAAGAAGTTATCATACATTGATATCATTCTTCTAGAAGCCATTGGGTTATAACCTACTTGACATGTAATTATTTTTCCTATTTTTTTCATTAAAAAGTAGTGCCTTTGACCTTTTTAAATAATTAATCTTTTGCTTGATGCACCTTTTTGTTTAAGGGTCATATATGTTGGTTGCTCATTCAAACTCTCACATCTATTTTTCACATTTGCACCTTCTTGTTTGTGTGTGCATGCTTGCTACTTATTTAAATTTTTTTCATTGTTATTGGTGTCTTTGGACTTATTATTCATTCAAAATTTTCTTTTGTTGTTATTTCACATATTTGCTATGATTGTAACATTTTTTTCTTATGTTTTCAAAAGTTTTCTTTGAATGCATTATTCATTTTGAAAAGTTGATACATTGTACACCTATTTTGCATTTTTTTCTTCTTTTTCACCTACCTAATTTTTTTGTCTTTCTTGTTTTGCAATTTTTTTTGCTTTTAACATTTGTTGTGTGTTCTTTTTGCGAGTGTCATTTTGTCATTTTGTTTCCATCTTGAGTCAATTTTTTCTCCTTGAAGTTCTTTCAACATAAAACATTGAAGGCAATTTTCATTGAAATTGTTTTGTAAATGCACAAGTGTTTCTTTCTATGCCATGAAAGCAATTCAACTTCAATGTGTCAATTTCCATTCTATTTTCTATAGTCTAGAAAATGATGCTTATGCATAATGATCAACTCTATGGTTCTACATCAATATAAACTTTCTTGTTTTTTTGATTTATTGTTCAATAAGGGCCTCAATGATTGGGTGAAAGCAAAATCTACGACATGGTATTCACATTTCTTAATGATTTGATATGACAATTCAAGGTGGATTAATAGGGATTTTTTTTCACTTGACCATCAAATTGAAACATTTGATGCAGAAGCAAGACACAAAATATAGATGTGTTATACCTATGGTAATTTGTGTTATTTTTCTAGCACAAGTTTGCTCATGGTGTAAAGTACTTTTGTTGTGGCAAATTGTTTACCATTAACAATTCAACAATCCATTTAATTTTGTGAAAATTTGTTTGTGCTATGAATGTGGTTTTTAAAAATTTAATTTGATGGCTAAAACAAAAGATTTAATAAAGGTGATGGGTGAAATCACCCTACGAGGGGTCCATTTTAAGCAAGAAAATGCATTTGTTTTTAGTAAATTTTGTATTATTTTGGGGTCAAATTTTTTAAATTTCATCTAGCATTTTGATACACATATAAAATGAATGTTGATACAAAGCCTCTAGCATTATTTTTGTTATCTTTCAAACGAAAGTAATTTTTTTCAATAACTTTTTTTTTCAACATAGTTATGTTTGTTTGAATGAAAAATTTCATCCAAATGTTTTTTGTGAAATCATAGAAGTGAAACTTTTCATATGGAATTGAAATGGTTCAATGAACTCACATTCAATATATGACTAAATACTTCATCAAGTGTTGTAATTATTTGAATCATTCAAAAATATTTTTGCACTTTTGTAATATATTTATACATGTATTACTTTTTCACAATTGTATTATTTAATCATTTAATTTCAATAAAAAATGTAAATTCTTTTCACAATTGCATTATTTGAAAATCAAGCTATTTTATTTTGAATACTATTTATGAAAATATTTTTAAATATTGACTTGGTGAAAATTGAAAATCACATAATTTCAAAAAATGGTATTTGTGATAACATTTTTCAACCATTGTAGTGTGCTTTCACCTTAATGAGTGAATTCAAAGATTTTTATGGTCTAATTTTTATCCATGATGCCATTGATGTTATTCAAATCCATATCCAAAAATCTTAAAGTCCTTTTGCTAAGAACTTTTATTCTTTCAAGTTGAAAGTTTACAACATGTAATTGCAAATTATGGTTGGTTGTTGAAGAAAATTCTAAGATGTCTTTGTGGGAATGTTCAATTCAATGAATGACACTTAAATTGTATGAGAAGGTACCATTGAATGGAAACTTGTTTCATTTCAGTAGAGGGGAAAAGGAAATTAAACCTTATTTAATTATTAACAAAGGCTACCCTTTCTTTCCTTGGTTGATAATTCCACATAAACAAATTGGTGATGTTTGGCATACTATCTTTAAGGCACTATATAACAAGCATTTACCCCAAGGGGGAAATGTTGAGGATAATTTGATTGGTATTTTGAAAAAGAGTTTCAAAGAGCTACTTCTAAAAACCAATTTACATCTTATACTTTTAACTAATGTAGTTGTCTATTATTTTATCATTTATAACATGATCTTGGATGGTAAGGAGCTTGACATTGAAGCTTTGATGGTTCAATAGGATTTGTAAAATTTTGTTAACTATGTGCATCAAGCTAATTGAGGTCAAAGATAGAGGACTATTATAAAACCAACAATTGACAATGACATTGAAGTTGACTTACAAAGTGTTGAGATTTTAAAAATAGATCAAAGGTTAATTCTATAGTGGTAACTAAGGAATAAGTTGAACATAATACATTGACATTTTTGAATCATGATTTTTCACAAATGAAACATGAAACTTGATGAACAAAACTTGTTGTGGAGTTGAACTCTAAATTTCAATCATGTTGATCTTTTTCATCAAATGGAATCATTTGCTATGATATGGAATTGAATTGTTGCAAAAGGTCAAACAAATTTTAGTATCACTTCATCTACATGCTGCACTTCATTTGCAGGTTGAATGTCCATCTCTTCTTTTGAGGAGTCTAATGCTAATTGCAATAAAGGTGCAAGCAAGAATGAACTTTCCTTGATGAAGGCATGACACATTGCCATGCTAAGTTGAAATAAAACATTCAGTATGTTTTCATTTGTCTTATGTATCTTTTTGTTTTTCTACTTGAAGTACTTTAGTTGGTCTTTCATGGTACACTTTTAAATGTTGGTGTAATGTTCTTTTATTGCCAATTAAGTGTTGGTGCATGACATTATTCAATCCCCAATTGTGTGAAGTTGATGCGATTCATCATTTATGCAATCTTTTTATTGTTTTGATTATTACATCAAACACTAATGAAAAATGTTTAATCATTTTCATTTGATTCTTGTGATCCTAGGGGCAATTGGAATAGTTGGAAGACCTTGTGAAGGCATGGCACATGTGCTTGGAACATTAAAAAGATTCACAACGAAAGCCTAATGTCCATGTCCTAGTGGACTATTAGTGAAATCAACCAACATGTTCACCAGCATTTAGCAAGGCTATTCAATCGGAATTGTATTTTCTTGGCACATAATCATTATTGAAAAGTTTTTGTGTGAATGAATGTTGTGGTACAAAGTCTTGTTCCTCTTGCATATCAATTTCAAGTATTGTGGTTTTATAGTTTACATCACCTTCAATTTGAAAATCTTTCACATGCATTGGTGTGTTGATATGCACCTTCCCTAACATGCTTTGATTGCATCATAATATTCTTTATTGAAAGATCGAGGTAAATGATACATGTCGAATTCATTTGCAGTCAATTCCCAAAATGATGCATGATGTCTATTGCCCTTATGGTAGTAAAAGAATTTCTTGTAATTTGAATTGATTTTGTTCCATTTTTTTTTTCACATCTTTTCATTTCTTAATATTCTATCATGGATTAGTTTTTAAATTTCTTTTGCAATTTTGTTCCACCACACTATAGTAGGTACCATGTGCACTTTCAAATCTATCAACTCTTTTTGAGCCACATGTTCAATGTGTTTGCATTTTATCAATGCCATCACTTAGTTTTGTTCCCAATTTTCGTGCCTCTATGTGTTGTGTTAGTTCCTCCTCTTGCCGATCCTCTACCTTTGTTGCTTGCTGGTGTGCCTTTTTGTCATGTGCCTCCATTGCCTATGCTTGTCCCTCCTATGACATTGATGTATCACATGCATGCATTGAAACATTGTGTGTCTCCATTCAAGAAGAAGTTTTGCAAACAACAGAAGCTCTCGAAGACATGCTCAAAAACACGAAAAACATTTGGAAGAAAAACTCAAAAAATAAATTCGAAGCTTTAATGTTGGCGATGTTTTGGTGCCAAAGGTTGAGAGCTCAAGTTTAAAGATTGGTATCTTACTTGCCTAGAGTTCATGATGATAAATTATCATTGGTGATAAGCACAAAAATCTACAAATTTTGAAGATTTACCAATTTGTGATACATGAGTATCAATAGGTTATCATTAGATGATAGGCTTCTTGATAACTTGCCACATATGCTACTTACCAACCATACCAGTGGTGTGTCTTCAAGGTACTTCAGAAAAATCAATTGCAAAGGGCTTAGGTCCTTCTCCCACTCATGAACAGTTAGGGTTAGGGTTAGGGTTTAGGGTTTTGTGAGTTTTACTCCTGCGGAGTTCTTCGTTCGTCTTCTTCTCCTGTGCTCGCACACAGACAAAGATTTGTTTTTTCCTATCTTATTTGCTGTTGCGGATGGTCTTATTCGCAGGTGACATTTGGTTTTCTATATCACCTGCAGATGCGAGAATCAGTTACGAGCTCTAGGACGAGGGGATTCTTCTTCGTCTTTTTTTTTTTTTTTTTTTTTGGGGTGTTTTTTTGGGGTGTTGCATTTGTTTGCAGGCCAGAAGCAGCAGCAGCATAAAGAGTTGGAGCAATAATGTGGCGCCCTGGGAGAAGGGCTTCTTCTCTTCTCATCAGGGGCGGTAGATGGAGCTCTCTGGGTAAATTACTCACTGTCCTCGCACTCATATTTTGTGAATAGATCCTGCTGATTTTACCCAAATCTGAAACCGCATCTTCACCCTTGAGGAACGGTTGCTGGTGAGGAAGATTTTCAAAGAGGGGAACGTTGGATCTGAGATTTTTTTTGTGGGAGATCTCACCAGCAGATACCCAGATCACAGTTGGCAAATTCGATGATGCAATTGCATCCCTCCAGAGCGCTTTGTCTCAGATGGCTGACGACAGTCCAACGCAGTCACTGGCTACAGTGAACCTTGCAAAGGCTTATGCAGGACTAGGCAAAATGGAGCAAGCAAGATCTTACTGCAGGTGAGAAAGTGTTTTGTGCATCATTTGAGATGGTTTAGGGTTTGAGCATTACATTTTGTTGAATGGTCATAGGGTGTGGGTACCATGTGTTCATTCTCAACTGGATTCCTCCAATCAAGCAGACAAACAGATTGTGAACCAGTAGTGCCAGTGATGAAGAAATGGAGGATTGTGCGACGCACTATTCTAGACATGGAACTGCATAAATATGCCCGGACATCCGTGGTGCCACAAGCTCTTATTTTGCATGGTCCTCGTGGTGTGGGAAAGCGAACAACTGTTGAAGGTTAGTATAATCTTTCATGAACTAAACCATAAACCTTGAACACTCTTTGTGACACCTTTCTGAATCATAGCATTGTTCCAGCAATTTCTTCATAACGAGAAACAATGTCAAGTGCCTTTCACATGCTGTAGAATGGAGCTACTGTAGTGTGGAAGGAAGGGGGGAAGGGAATCCATAATCATAAAGCCTGCTTCCAATGCTCCAGGGTGACCTGCAGGGCTGCTGCAGGAGTGGAGAAAATTGCCCCATGCTGTGGCATATGTGGACCTGGAGCTGTGCGGAAATGCTGCCCATAAAGGAAGTAATTTGCACCCATGGATGCTTGGTACAGGGAGTCAGACATTGAATGACAATTGTGATGGCACCAGGGACAGTTGTCTTGGGAGAATCAGAGAGCACTCGGAGCAAGCCCTGGAATCCCTTGCAGTTGAGGCAGTGGAACTTGGATGTCTGAGATCTCAGAATGTGTTGGAATGGTTGCAAGATCACCATTCAATTGATCATTCATTGTCACAGTTCCTGCAGCTTCAAGAAGCTGGTGGCAAGTTATCTGATGTCTCAAGGGTGGGAAGCACAAAGCAGATGTGGCGTGAAGCTCTCAAACAAATGTTGGATGCAAGCTCTGCAGGCAACACTAACACTTCTATTGTGACTACAAGCAACAAGACAGATAGAAGGAGCTTGCTGGAATATGCAGTCAAATTGGATGCAAGCTGCTCAGCCGAAGTGATCCAGCCCCTCACTAGAAAGAAGGGTATGCTTGATATTTTTCATGAGATTTTTCCTCTAGAATTCCAGGTTGTGCAGCCCTACATCCAGTAGGGTCTGTAATGAGAAGCTGTAAGAACTCCAATGCATTGGGGATGCCTGAACTGTAGCTTTTTGCAGGTCAAGTGGCAAAATTGGATGTGAAGAGGAAGGCAGTGCTGTCTCTATCTCTTGCAAAACAGCTATTGCAAATGCAAGAAGGATGGAGGACAGCAGCTGGGTCTGCTAGAAAGTCTAGAGGTGCAATTCCAAAAGGGGCTGCAGATGCAGCTGTAAGTTGGCCTATGCTTCTTATAAATCTCCTCTCATGGGCAACCCAGGAAAACCGCTTTCAGGTAACTGCAATTTACTGCATACAGATTGCGCTTACAAGGCCATGCTTATCCCATGACTGGGCTGATCAATTTTGTGACAATTGCTGGTGCTTTTGGACAGCCAAAGCTTGTGATCAATGCAATGGATGTAATGCGGAATGCAGCTGTGGACCAAGGAGGTGTGGATGGTGCAGCCTATCATGACTCTTTGCTCATGAAGGTGGTCACCATGGGTGTCACCCAGGGCTGCCTCCCTATCATTCTTGTCTCGTCAGACAGGTGCACCAATACCCAGTTGTGATTACAGTCTATTGAATTTTGCTGGGAGTTCTCTCATGTGTGGGTGCTCTTGCCTAAAACAAGTGTAGATGGTTGTAGCAGCAACCTGCTAGAGCAGAAGGCAGTCATGAGAGTGAACTTTTGGGACAGATGCAAATATGTGTATGCTAGGATTTACTTGGAACAAGTAGTAAGTCTGTCAATCCAAGTATAAGGCCCATGTTCACACTGTGGACAGGACATGGATTAACAATCATGCTATGTTGTGCAGCTATTACTCGTGGCAAATAGGTGAAGATTTTGGCGACAATAATGTCTTTGTTTCATGTGAGGTAACTCTTATGAGTTGGAAAAAGAAACTGAATGTTCCATAACTTGGACTCTGATTCATGATGCAGATTAGAGATAGAGGATCAATAGATCAGGGCTTAAAATGGGGCTTTCCAGTGAACTGGGAACCCTTTCTCTGCATATGGAAAACTGACTGACTGCATTTGTGTAGGAAAGAAGTTTGATCACCTCTTTAATGGGATGGCCTTGGGTGACTAGTTTTTCGGATGGACGGCAAAAGAAGCTGCAGTGCATCTAGTTCCTGATTTTTTTACAGCAGATGATGTATGTCCACTGTACCATCTTTGGTCTGCCTGCATTTGCATTTTGTTTGCTTAGTGTGTTTAGTGTTTTGTAAGGATCAATGGATTATTATGGATGTCCAAGTTTTTTTTGCATTCACAGTAGTGTATTGGTTGGTGTCGGGAATCCATTGATGTATGTCATGGGTGGTGGATAGGGGGAGGGTGGAAGTTAATTGAGATTTTTTGGGAGGGTGCAGTGGAAGGTGGTGGCAGATGTTTTGGGCCCAAACCCACAGCATCTTGTGGAGTTGCATACCATACAACAAAGCCAGTCCTTCATCGAGTATTTCACATCATTGTCTCCTGTTGAACTTAACATGATGTCAGTGTGCATTTGTATAGGCAGTGTGGTTTTGATTCTTTTGCAAAATTAATGGTTGGGGGCAAAACCATGCAAGAACTATGACATTAAGTACCTCAGGCTGGAGAGACTGTTGTGATGGGTGACTAAGAATTCTATTCCTGCAATTTTGTGAGCTCATCTTGTAAAGGAGGCAGTGCATATGATGTATTAAAGAGGCTCTCAGTTATATCAGCTTTGGCAAGCGTTAAAGTTTCTTTGCCTTTGGTAAGAGTAAAGCTGACAGTTGGATGGGTTTGTTGCCAGGCAAGTGAAATCTAATGATTCTGTCAACATTGAAGACTGCATTGATATATACTTAGCATACATACAGGTAGTCAGTTTATCCTGTATTCTGATACTGGAGCATGACTGATTTAGTTCGTCTGGCTTTCCTGTATGTTGGTAAATGTGGTTTTTGGGAGTCTCACACTTACTGCTTCAGTCTCACCATTTCAGAATCTATGATACATTCAAATTTAAGAGTTTGAAAAATCTAACCATAAATAGTTTGGAAAATTTGAAGAAACCTAAGACAGCTGGTGCTGTGGTAGGTGACAGTAGTAGACCCAGCGATGGATGCAGCAGTGGTCTTACTGGAGAATTTTGCTGACAAGGCTATACGGGGGAACGTTGACAGTCAATTGCTCCAGCATGGTGCACCATGGCGGCATCCACCTAAAGTTTACAACAATAGCAGGGAGAAGCAGCAACATTGGGCACAGCTACAACTCATGGATTGCATTGAGGCCCTTGCTTACACAGAGTTTGGGGTGAGACCTGACACCACCCTCATTGTTGTCAGATCTTAGATTTTAGTTTCTCTGTGACCTGTATGATGTTTTCTGGCTGGGTCAATATCATAGATGTTGCTGTTGAATGTGTTAGGGTTACTGTTGAACCCTAAACCCAAAATACATCTGGAATCTCTATAACCTTATTGTTGGGCCATCTCTCAATTCTATTCAGGTTGACTTAGATTGAAAGTATGGGAAGTTCCCAGTACTTCATAGATATTTCTTCATGGCCTATCAACTTTGAGCAGTGTTGAGGATGGCTGCAGCTTGCTTTCAAGTGAAGCTTAGTTTGCCTTCATGTATCTCTTTCCTTCTCATCATTCCATACTCCAAGGACCACTATTTCCATTCCAACTAGTGGAGGAAGGAAAAATATGTCACTGGCAAATTCTGCACCGTATTGCAGTCATCACTTTAATCCATGAATTTTTGCTGATTTCATCCTCACCGAAGAAGCTCATAGAACTGGGTGGTCTTCAACAAATGGCAGGTGAATTACTTGGGAGGTGGCTTGGAGCTTTTGGACGATCCTGCAGCTCTTGCTCTTCTGCAGGTACAGCACTCTCTCAGATATTCTCTGCCCATGTTCTTCCCTTTCTGCATTTTAATTGACTGCTACTATGTTTGTCTGAAAGGTTCTAATGCTAATGTTGTCTTGGGATTGGGGGGACGGCGGGGGGTGGAGTTAACAGGTTGGTCTGCTTTATCAGCAACGGGCCTCCCCATACATCAGGCCAATGTCACGCTGCATTTTGCGATGCTTGGTTCGATGGTATTTTTCTGAAGCTTTTATACCAATTTATTTCTGTCCACCTCATTAGCCTTGTTTCATCTGCATCTTCGCTTCATCCCTCAAGATGATAGACCATGCAGTATGTGTTTAGGGAAAATTACACTGATTTCATATGGAAAGTGATATGAGCTTCTATTTTTTGGGTTGTGTGTGCAGGTTAGTGAGGAAAAAGTTTGGATTAAGTGTGGCAGACAGGCTTAGATATAAGTGGCACCGTGTGGTGCGGGGTAGAAGCTACCGGCACCTCATGCTTGACTCATAAGAGTGCAGTTCAGTTCTTACGGGAGTCTTAAGTCATTCAACCTAGGATATTTAATTGGGAAATTTTCCATTTAATACTATTATTGTTGGTGGATCATTATAATTTATAACAAATAGCACAGCCTTTCTCTTGAGAGTACTTCTCACTGCTGTGTGACTTCACCATTTCAAACTCACCTTCAGATTCCTTGATCTTATTTGAGTTGGGTTTGTGCTGTATTTTAGGGATTTTTCAATTACGAGTGTTTTTGCACACAGTATGTGTGCTCATATTTTGATGACCCAAATTTACTGAACCCAACCCATGGAGGTGTGGAATCATAGGTCAAGTCAATGATGGTGCAATCAATATTAATTAGTTGTAAGCCACAAATTTTCACCTACATGTCATATTTGCACATTAAGAAACACTACAAGAGATTATGATTTTTCTCACACAAAATGCCATGGCTCATCACACATGTGTGAGGTCAACTTTGAGATTTAATCTACCATAATGTAATATATGTGGTGTTTGTTGTAGTATATATTACATTAGAATGTGGCACATATTGTACATTGTAATTGATGAAACCACAAATTCGACCTGGCGGGTCATGAGCCATGGCTTGTTGTGTGAGAAAAACCACATTCTCTCATAGTGAAATTGGGTTTTGTGACCCACATAGGGATTCTATAGGATAGGTGGTATATACTATATACCAAATTTCAGCAAGAAATATTTTTATATCATGAGAATATATTAAAATGTGTTATTAAATGTGCAATAATAGGAACAGCTCTCCTCGTAATTCGTGTTTACAGCTTGGAGTTAGTTTTGAGTGTGGAAGTACTAATCACACAAACTCATGATTCATGATCCGAATATGAATAAAACTGTCTTCTCCTTGTCTGAACATTCCAACTACTTGAGTAAAAAGGAAGTATTAGAGATGCAACTCTACATACAACCAATTGATCTGATTACCAATTTCTAGAAATCTGGGCTTGAAAAGTGTTGAAAGAAATCCAAGTTAAAAGGGACTAGTTCACAATCCAGGCAAGTGAATTGAATTCTAGCACCGGACTTATGACTAAAACTCCTGCACTTGCATAGCCTTTATGAGTGTGGTTTAGGGTTTAGCCACAGTTACTTGCGGACTCAATGGTTGCCCTCTGGTCGCATTCGTGAAAGACATACTCCAACATAATATAATTAGCATGGAATCTGCCAAGTTGTAACAAATTAGGGTGAACCATTGCCCTGGATTGCAACACAGGCCAGGGCTTTGAATGCTAGGATAGCAATCTGGTTGATATCCTCAGGAGGACCCATGTCGCACACTGGAACGAATGTGGCACTCCAGGTCACTTCAGTGCTACCCACATTGGCCCCATGAGCAAACTTCATGGTGGTGCTGAAGGAATGGTATGTGGAAATTCCTTCCAGCAACATGTAATCTAGAGTCTTGACTGCATCATTGGACCGAGTCCATGTGCTCCTTCACTTCTATGGCATGCAGAATAGCTGCACATCCATCAGCAGTGTCTTTTAAGGAATTTTTGTTTGTAGCCAAAGTGGCAACCATCCAAAGGAAGATGTAGAAAAGGTGACAATCATCCCCAGGGAGATTTAGCCAAATCTGGCTATAAACTAGATATGAAGTACAAATCTTTAATCATCCTTCTATATTTTTGGCTACACACTGAATACCAAATGCAGAAATCTAGCAATTTCAATCTCATAACATAGCCAAAGTGATGATCATGCATAGAAGATTTTGCTGAATTTCACTACAAGCTAAATACGAAAGTAAAACTTTAAAACATCCTTCTATATTTCTAGCTACCTACTTGAAACTTGTATAAATATCTGGCAATTTGTAAAAAGTTGATCTAATTATGGCTATTGAAAATCTAAGAGAATTCATGATTTTAACCCCTTTAATTTTTAATTTCTCTTTTTGGCTATATATATATAGCCAGCAAAAAAAGGCTGAAATTTTCAACTTAGGAGGTAAAGAATCCAGGCACAATTGATCAGTCACTGCAGTGGTGGGTTTTGTGGAGAAGCTGGTTTTTTGAGGAAAGAATGGGATGGGATGTGCTTCTTATAAGGCACAATTGGAGCTGCACAAAAAGGAGACCCACCCTTGTCAATACTAGTTACTACCAAAGTCTCATGGTGAGTTCAATATTTCAGTGTTGAATAATTATTTTATTTCAAAGATTTCATGTCAAAAACTAGAATACTTCAGAAGATTCTAGAAGTTTCTTTAGTTTCTTTCACAACTTTTAAAAAAAATATTTAAAAAATTTCAACATTTAAAAATATATATAATTAGTATCGAAGTTGCCATAGTACTATGGTAGTTACTTGCACAATTTGGATCAAGTGGAGATGCACTCACTTGTTATGGATGGGAGTTTGTTCTCCATTTGTTCCTTAATTTTATAGTGTATGCTTTCTGGCACCATCCATAGCTTTTTTCCCATAGTTTCCATGTCTTTCCTAAATGTGTTCCCTTGATTGGTAATTTCCTTGATTTTAAATTGTGTGCTTTAGTGATTTTTTTTTCAATTTTTTTATTTTGCATCATTGGCTAGCATCCCAAGATGGATTTATCATTAAATGGTGACATGTTTTTAGAACCTATCTACATACTAAAAAAAGTAATTAAAAAAGTGTTACCAAACTAATATCAAAGTCCAAATGTGGTGAAAGTTTTTCAATTAAAGAAAAATTTGACAATTTTATCTAGAAATATTTTGACAAAATATTTCATTTTTATTTATATTTTTTCCCTTTTGATGAAGTTTCACACCAAAAAAAATGTTGGGGCAAGCACTAAACATGCACAACAAATTAAATGTGACATTAGGTTTAACGCATCTACAGTACAATGCCCAACAAGAAAAACAAATTCAAAATTTTTTTACTGCACCCGCACAATGATTAATGTTGTAAGTATTTTTTTTAGATAATAATTTTTTTAAAAAAAATGTGATGTATTACTTAGAATCCTCTTTTCAACCCAAAGGTCCGAGGTTCAATCCTTTTCCCAATTGTTTTTTCGACAAACAAAATGGACAAAAAAATTCATATAACATTTAAATAGTTTAAAAAGTTAGTTACTTAGAAATAACTTCCCTAGGTGAAAGAATATTAAATGCCAGTCCCAAGCAAGTTCCTCTTGGAATAAAAAAAGTTCCTTAGTGAAAAATACAACTTCCCCATGGAGCAATAAATTTTCTTTGGGGGAAGGGCCCAAGTTCCCCAAGGAGAAGGGCACCTTCCCCGGGGAATAATGTACTTCCCCCCAAGAAAGGCCTAAGTTCCCTTGGGATACATATGTTCTTATTTTTTTTTGCAATCATAGTCATTTCATTTTTGTTTTTATATAGTCTTGCGACCTATCATTGGAAAAGTCTAAAGGAAAACTACAACTTTGTAGTTGAAAACACTTTAATCAAAACACATATGAAAAAATTATGACCAAACAAAATTTCAAACACATTTGTTCCCCGGGGCAACTTAAGCCTCTTTTCCTTGTGGTACATGATTGTTCCCTAGGGAAGAAAAGGTTTAAATTGTTCCCTGGGGCAACTTAAATTCCTTCTACCCAAGGGAAATGATTGTTCTCAAAGGGGGAAAAAAAATTAAGTTGGTCCCCAGGGCAACTTAAACTCCTTATCCCTAAGGACATGATTGTTTCCCATGAAAACATATGTTTTGAATGTTTTAGCAATGATAATCATCTCATATTTGTTTTTATATAGTCTTGTGACCTATCATTGGAAAGGTCTCAAGGAGATATACAATTTTGTAATTAGAAGCACTTCAATTAAACCTCATATGTAAAAGTTATGATCGCACAAAGTTTTGGACACATTCCCTCCCCAAGGGAACATGGGACCCATAGGAACAATTCCCCTAGGGAGCAACCTAAATTGTGTTCCTTTGAGAAGCAAATGTGTTCGAAACTTTGTGTGATCATAACTTTTTTCATTTGAGTTTTAATTAAAGTGCTTTTAACTATAAAATTGTAATCCTCCTCAAGGCCTTTTCAATGATAGGTTGCAACCATATATTAAAAAAAAGATGAAATGACTTTGATTGTTAAAAAATTTGGAACATATGTTTCCCTAGGGAACTTGGGCCTTTTCCTGAGGGAAATTGGATTTTCCTTGGGGAACAACCATGTCCTCAACAAGAAGAAGCTTAAGTTGCCTTGGGGAACAAGTTAAATTTTTGAAGAACAATCATCTCCTCAAGGAGGAATTCTTTCTCCCCCAAAAACATGGTTGCTCCTTGGGGCAATTTAAACTTTGCTCCTTTGAGAACATAGTTGTTCCTTGGGGAGCAACTTAACGCCATAATTTATTACATATTCTTTCACAGAAGTCCCACTATTTTAGCCTACATAGAGGGCCCAAATGGAAATATTATATGTATTTTATCTCAATAGTGTTCTATATATAAAAACTTTTATCTTTTGAATAACCAAAATTTTGAATTTTTCATTTGGTGATGGGCAAATCAACTAGGTTCATTAGAATAAATTAGTGAGAATTGGATTGTGACATTCGCAAGGGTGATGATTCACTGATATAATCGGATGTCGAGCAAATATAATATTTTTTCAATATCCATCTGTTTGGCTATCTGCCAATTTGTTATCCACTGGCTCCAATAATTATTTTTATTTTTTCACTCATAATATCCTACATGGATATCAAAAAAAAATGTTGGATTTCAATATGGTTGGATATTTGTCAACATTAATATCCATTTGATATCTAATGTCGGATTCCAATATGGTCAGATATTTGTTAACATTAATATCCATTTGAAATCTTAGCATTTTGGATAACGAAATACAAAAAACAAAATCCTCCCAAAATACATCAAGTTAAAACTACAAGTCTAAAAGAAAAGCAGAACGTGGGGCTAGAGTTGGAGCTCATGCCCCTTTTTATTTTGGTTTTAGGGTTGTTTTAAGGTTTAGATTAATGGGGGTGGACCTATTTTTTCTTCTTTCTTTTAATGGCCTACATTTTACAAACTAAAAGTAAAACCCCCCTTTCATATCTATATATGGGCAAGGATTTGATATTCTACCTAGATAATCAAATTTTCAAATTTTTTTACCCCTTTGGATATTATATGACTAGATCTCATAATTTTAAGATCTAAGAATAATGATATGACCATGAATAAACACAATTTTTGATATCCACAAGATTTTACAAGTGGTATCCTAAGTGATATCTAGTTAGGATATTTGCCCAACATTGGTATAGTCCATCCCGGGACCTCCAAAATATCCTAGTTTCAAACCTAGTGGTGTGCAGGTGAAGGGTGAAACTCTTGCAGTAGGTCCCTTTGTCAATTAACTTGACTTTAGGGCTGCCAATGACTTGTCTGCTACTATGTTTCAAAGAACCAAAAGAAAAGTGTGAATTGTATTTTGTTCCCCAAGCAACGAATTGAAACTGGGTGCTTAACTATCATGTCCATTAGAGTTATTTTAAAAACAAACCTAGCACCAAAACCCCTGAGTTTGTGTATGCCCCTATGAGAGCTTCATTCGCAACTGGTTCATGCAAGTTTGGTCATACATAGGTAAGATTATAAAACAATGAGCAAAAAAATACATTAGTATTCAAGTGGGGTTGAAACTTAGAAAACCATCAATTTTTGTGGTAGGGTAAACAAGCCGGTGATTGAATAGGTTGTGTTTTAGTCACCTCCCTTTCACTCAATCTGCCTCCTTTCCACCCATGCTCTAAAAAAAAAATGTAGACCACTAGAAAGTGCACTTGTGGTTGTTAAATCGCTCAAAATGGGTCAAAGATGAAGTAGATACATTCCTTCAAAGTTGCGGGGGTAAAAAATAATTAAAAAAATGGATTGTACACATGATAGCCCATGATGGTTTGTTTACTCACCTAAAACCAAACAGTCACTTGGGCATTAATGAACGCTACCTACTCCACTATTGAATTGGATGAAGATCCAAATGATCAATATCCTCAAAGTAAGCATTCACTTTTGAACATAAGGTTCAAGTCATATGCAACATAGGGCTTCTAGATCAATGATAATGGGTAAACAATGTCTCATTCACCAAATATGTTGCTCCTATTCCAAATGTATGTGAGCATGGATTTTTCATTGCCTTCACCAAGTTCACACATCCGCCTCTTAATTGCATGATGAGCTTTTGATTCCATCCTCCTTTGAGATTGATTCTCTCTCTCCTCTTTGTTTCCTTTTGAAAGATTCAAAGAGCTCTCAATGACCAACTTGATTGTATTTCGATCTTGATCCTTTTTCTCATTTTGTGAGCTTTTGATACTTTGGATGACTTGTGTTGTGAGTTCCTAAGCCTATGTCAATTTTGTGTTATGAACATGTTGATCCTCTTGATGGTCCCTTGTTGTGAGCTTTTGAAACTAAAACCTTTCTCTCCTCTCTCTTTGTTGCTATTCCTATTTTTCTTTCCTTTTTGTCAAGTGTTATTGTTCTCTCCACTTTCAATCCCTCTTTTTTCTCTTTCTAAGTTGCTACTATAAATTTTTTTTCCTCTCTCTTAGTTGCTTCTACTACTCCTTTCTCCTACCTCTCAACTATTGTTGTTTTTTTTTGCTTTCAACGTCTATTTCTCCTGAATCTCAATTGTTATTATTCTTTTTGATTTCAACATTTCTTTATCAATTTTGTCTGCTATTTTCACTCTCGACACCTCTCTTTTAGTTGTTTTTTTTTTGCTTTCAACATCTCTTTCTTGGTTATTATTGCTCTTTTTGTTTTTGATGCCTTTTTTTTAGTTGTTGTTATTTTCGCTATCAACGCCCCACTCCTTTTTTTCAACTACTGTTCTTTCCACTTTCAACATCTCTCTCGACACTATTGTTGTTCTCTCCTCTTAGCTATTGTTCTCTCTATTCTCAACATCTCTCTTGACGTTGTTGTTACTCTTTTTTTCTCTTAACTATTGTTTTTTTCATTCTTGACACTTCTTTCAACACTATGTTATTCTTTCCTCTTTCTCAATTATTGTTCTTTTCACGTTCAACACCTCTTTCTCCTCTTTTTCAACTACACTTTCTCCATTTTTGACGCCTCTTTGCCCTTTCTCTCCACTATTGCTACTTTCAACGCCTCGCTTGACACTATTAATGTTTTCTTCGCTCATGACACCTCTCTCTAATCTCTTTCGATTGTTGCATTCTCTTCAATTTTGAAGGTGGTTGCACATTATTATGTACACAAAATCTTATCACAATGTTGAAGTTTTCACTACATTCAAAATTTGATATGGCATAGTACAAAATTGGAAATGGTTTAATGATGAAAATGTGCAATGAATGGCGATTCAAATCTTAATCTATTCATATGTTGAAAATTTTTTGCAAAAAAAAAAAATTGCATATCAAATTGGAATTTTTTTTGTAACATAAGTTTTGTCATGATACAATAGATTTCAACAAAAGAATTACAAAATATAACTTTTAGTTGAATTTTTTAAATGAAAATTTACATATACAATATTGGAACATAATAAATCATCTTTTTAAACTTTTGACACAATTTTTTAGATTTTTTTCATGTTCTAGCAATGACACATTTAACCTTCAAAAGTACATTTAAATGATATAAAAACTTGTTTTTGCGAAAAAATTGTTGGAATTCATACTTCTAATCAAATTATAATTAGGCAATGTGTTGATTTTATTTATTCACAAAATATAAGTAGTTTTTGAATTAGTAGAAGAATAATATATTGTTGTCAAATGGAGTGTTTAAAACTAGTTTTATAATGTGATTAATGTGCATTTACTTAAAGAAAAAGTAATGAAGCATTTTGATATTCATTATTGTTTTAACTTATTTTATTTTCAAAGCTTGGTTCAATTAAAAGTATTTTAAGGAAAATTTCAAAGTAAATGAGTTTTAAGTTGTAATACTTTTAGTAGTTTATGTAAATCCAAGTTTCAATCCTTTTGTGTAGACCATAGTGTGCAACTACCTTCAATGCCTCTTTCTTAAAGGTTGTTGTTCTCAACATCACTATCAATGTTGTTCATTGCTTCTCCCTCCTCTCTCTTAGCTAATGTTTTTTTATGCCTCTTTTGATGTTGTTGCTACTCTTTCCACTCATAACGTTTTTTTCTCCTCCTTTTTCAATTATTGCTTTCTTCACTTTCAACACTTCTATCTTCTTTTTTATAACTATTGTTGTTCTTTGAATTCTCAATGCCTCTTTCCTCTTTTTCAGCTACTGATGATGGTTTTTTCTTTAAGTTTGACGCCTCTCTCAAAGTTATTGTTGGTCCTATTTTTGAACTTGATGCCTTTATTTCAATTGCTATTGGTCCTTTCTCCAAATTCGACACCTTTTTCTTGTTTCTTTTAACTATTGTTACTAATTCTCTCCTTTCTTTTTTTATTTCTCTCTTAGTTTTTATTGTTGGTCTTTTCTTCATGCTCACTACCTCTCTTTCTTCTCTCTTAGCTACTATTGCTGGTCCTTTCCTCTTTTTCAGTTGTTGTTCGCCTTCTTTCAGAACTTAATATTTCTCTCTTCTTTTGAGTTGATGTAGTTACTTCTTTCTGAGTTCGATGTTTTTTTTAGAACTACTAATGTTGGTCTGCTTTTGATCATGTCTCAATTGTTGTTGTTAGTCCTTTCTTATTTTTCAATCCTTTCTTAACTATTATTGTTAATCTTTTTTTGATTTATCTCAAACCTCTAATCTATCTCTTCATTCTCTCTCTTGAAGTTGTTTTACTTATGCTGGGTCCTAGTTTTTTTTTGATTCTACTCATCTATTGGTCCTAATCCCAATGTTAACTAATTACTTCTTCTTTTTTAATCATTAGAAGGTAGCATCCTTGTTGTTCAATGCCTTCATGCTTGTAACCTACCCTATTGTTGAACACATGTTGTGTAGCCTAGATTCAACCCATATATGAGTGAAATCACACTAAGGCCCCTAAAAAATTTAATCACAAGTATAATCTTTCTGCAGTTAATTTTTTTGGTAATGTATTAACATCACATCTTGGATTATTTTGGTTTGTTTTAAATATATTTAACTAACTTAAAATTTAATCTAATCAATTTTTTAAAAAATCGAACAAAAAATGAAAAACTTGAATGTATGGAATATATTTGTGACAAAATAATACATGTCACAAAGTTTGAAAAAATTGCATATATATTTCACAATTAGGGTTGTGAGTGGAATTCTTGGGTGAAATGTTTTTAGTGTATGATATTGATATACATGAATTAAATCTAGGACCATTTAAAGATTTAAAGTTTTTGGATGAAATTTCATTCAAAAAATGTGTATTTTTTTGCATTTTTGAATAAATGCATAATAGTATCATCCTTATAGGAAAAAAACCACTACCATATCAAAGAGGAGGAGATTTTAAAGATGGGAATTGCATTATTCTCTTCAATTTCTTTTGTTTGAAAATGTTTCATGAACCACAAACATGAAGCCCTATGGTTGTTGAAAAACTATAAGTTATATATTATATGTGCATCAATTTTATCCAATCCTCTTCATCTAACTATTGGATCAAAATGAATTTAAATCGAAAGTGAACTTTGAAGTCCAAAATGTTGTCATGCAAATTTTTAAGTTTTTTCTTGTGTTTAGGATAACCAAAAGATACCATCAAGATTTTTGCTTATTGCATACTATAATACTTGTTATATATTAGTTTTTTTGGTGAAAAGTGGTTCACTTTTAATGTGCTTTCACCCATACTTGCACATATTTGCTCACAAACCTATTTGAAAATCATAGTGAAAATGGTCTCCCACTTCAATTATAACAATTGGAATCTAATATGCAATGAATTATGTTCTAGCATGTTTTTTAACAGTTTTTCAAATAGTTTAACCTATTAGAGAACCCAATTTTGGTGCTCATTTAGTTCACTTGTCTTCATTCTCTTTTTGTTTTCCTTTTTTGATTTTTTCTATAGTTGCCTTTTTCATTATTTTTTTCCTTAAAATATGTAGGTATTTAGAATTAATCAAAACATGTGATTAGAATAATCGATTAACAACTATTTTCCCTTTGTACGTCTTGGAGGTAAATGAAGCAATGATAGTAGGTTATGCACCTTCACAAATTCCTAGGTTGGATTTGGAGACTATTGGGTTTTTTGCAACAACTATTGAATATCTTTAGGACTATTGTTTGGTTTAAGGGGCAAATTGTCCTTGTTTATTCCTTATAACTCCAGCAAGTTATTCTGTCACCTATGAAGGACTATCAAGTTCATGATTATTTTATTTTTCTTGGTCCCAACCTCCAACAACTTGGTGGAATGCAATATTGCCCAACCAACAACATGCCTTTCTCTTCCTTATAAACAATCCAAGAATCCAGAAAATGTAATAAATTTAGAAATTTTGTTATAACATGTTCTAGTAATGTTAAAACAGAATATAATATATTATAAAATTTGAGAAAATCATTTCAATTTAAATCAACATCTTTTATTCATGTACAAAAGTGGGAATTTTTTTGTTGGATATGACTTAATTGATCCCTAGCATTTAAAAATCTCCTTGATGCAACATTTCAAACTATGGATTGTTGGATCTAGTGGTAATCCAATTTTTTTTGAACATTTGAATATATAGTTTCAATTTGTATTTTTGATGTTCATCCATTTTTTACATGTTCTACTTTCAACTTGCTTTCTGTATTTTGCAAATTTATTTTTGAACCTAGTTCTTGCTCTATTTTCTTTTGAAACCTATTTTTTGCAAGTAAACTTTCAAACTTGAACTATCATCCTTTACATGTTTTATTTTCAATAGCAGGTTTGAATTTCCTAGCACTACAACATTAGGACCTATGAATTTTAAGCAAAATTGGAACTATTCTTCTATTCTAGGAAGTAGAAAGGACATATTTAGAATTTAGATTGAAAGTAGAAAATGATCTACTAATTTGATGTTAGCCTTGCTTACCTTTAAACTTTGATTTGTGCTTTTTCTTTTTCTTTTTGAGGGAATGCAAAGTGCTTATGCATAGTAGGAATGTTTAAGGACTCTCCATTGAAAACTAATAAATGTGCTCCTTTGGTGGATTCAAAGATATGATATTCTTTATTGATCCTTGTACATTATATATTTGTTAGGGTTTAAGGTTTATTGATGGGCAGTTGCATGCTCTTTAATGTGAGCTTAAACCCCCATAACCAAACATTCATTTTTTAATTTTTAATATTATTGCTTATCTTGGTTTTGTTTTCTAAAAAAGAGTCCATCCCACCCCCATCCCACCCCCATCCCACCCCTAAGGATGTGCTCATCTCTCATATCACTAAACATTTTTTTGGCTTCTTTGGGTTTGGTTTTTTGAAAAAGAGTTCAACAAACCCTTCAAAGTAACATTGCCACCATATTTGTTTTCAAGTATGTGCATTACAATGGGTTGGTCCTCTTCCATCACCAAACATGACTACATATATAACATTGTGGCATTTTTTTGGTTATTCCTTTTTCTCACACCCATAACCAGACACACAAAATAAAAATCGTTTGGATAATATAAAAAACTCAAACTCATTTTTTCAAGACTGGGCATCCAATCATAATGTCGCATTAAAACGTTTATAAGAACGATTGCGACCATTGACTGGCGCTGGTCTGCACAAGCGGGGCATTCGATCACCATGCGATGTTTGGTGGGAGCCATGTTTACCACAAACTGCGTTTCATCCTCTCTTCTGTTTTTCCTGAGCGCTTCCACCGCTACATACATTTTCACTGCTCCGACCTGTACAACTCCTATAACTACTCTCGAACATTGATGAGTTTCAGCATTTCATATTGAGATTTAATAAAGTTTCCTTCCTTTGCCGATAACGCTGAAAGAGGGGACATGGGGCGAAAGGAGGTCCAACGACAGGGTTACTTTAGGGATAACTCTATTGTCAATGTGCCATTTTCTTTAAAAGGTGGTCAGAGTACATGAGAAAGCATATGTGGCTCGGTCCGGAGTCCACTAGTCTAGACCAGACACCTACTCTCCAAAGCTTTTGGTCAATAGAGCAGGCTGACCCAGCAACTTCTGGTCAAGTCAGGTGGACTCTCCTCTAGACTCCAGGGAGAATTGGCACCAATTCTGCCCTATTAATGTTTCACTCCTCAAAATAGCACCATGTTTTGTCATGCCTTCCATTTGACCCCTCCTTTACAACTTATATACACGAAAGTTGAACTACTGCCCAACAATGTGAGGACGAAAAAACAAGAGGTGCTATTAGGAACGTCTCAGGGAAAACATTGAGAACTTGGGGAACATGATGTGAATATCTTATGAACTTGATAGGAACAAATTGGGAATACAAAGAATCAAAAACCCCCTCCCCCCAGCTCCTCCTCCTCCCCTAAAACCCAAAAGGAAAAGACTAAGTGCCCAATTAGGGGACCTAATTGAACCAGCACACCAGGTAGGATGAGTGGATGAATGGCAGGGTGTCTGGATAGGAAACAATGTTTCTTGTATTCCTCTCTCATTGTGAACTAGTGTTAGTTATGTACTAGCCATCCTCACGCATCTACCAGCCTAGTTGTCATCAAGTGCCAACACCACATGGAACCTTCAATTGGTATCATGTTGTGGAAGAACTCTACCTTCGGTTTGGGCCTCTATTGTTGAATAGAAATTATCAACTCGGGAAAAGATGTCAAAGTCATAAATTCATTCAATAATAAGGTTATCCATAAAATACCTCTGACAAGAATGGAATTGCTTATTAGGGGTCCAAAACAAATCAAAATGATAAGGGGACTATTAAATTGTTTAATTAATTTACATTGTGTGCCAATAATCAAGACCAAATAGTTTTTTTGCACATGCACAAGAGCTAAAAAGAGTTTGCTCTTGTGTGTGGTTCCCAATACAAATCTTGAGATAAAAAAATCAAAAAATGGTTGCTAAAATAATTATATTAAATGCAAATCATAGCAAAATTCAACAATTGCATGTTGAGTTTTGTTATCTAATCAAGTTTTTTTGGATTCTATGAATAATAGCAAAGAGGGGATGACAAATTGAAGAGGATATAAAAAAATTAAACTAGGTGACTTTAAGGATAACTCTAATATGTGAATAGCCTTTTGCTTCTAATTTTTCTTTGACTTCTTATACTTCTTTTTTTAATTCAAATTTAAACCACATTTGTATCCTCTAAATTTTTTATTGTTTGAAAATAGTATAAATTTAAAAACTTTATTCAAATTTTGTAAATAAATAAAATAATATTTAGAATATTACATCTTTCAATGAAAGAACATTTTACAACTTATAAATATCAATTTTATAATGTGATTAGTGTACATTTACTTTAAAAAGTAAATATGAAACAATTCAATAAAAATTAAATAACAATTTTTTAATAGTTTACGTTCATTTGGTTTGGATTCCAGTTGTAACTTGCAAACACCCTTTGGTCCTAACAAGACTTCTCTAATTGCCATTGGTATCTTCACATTTGACATTGTAGAAATCATGCCTTAATTGATTTTGTTGCTTTAGTTAGCTTGACTTCTTTCCTTGTACATTATTTATAAGCATGTCTAGTTTCTTTCTTTATCTTGGTAACATGTGATAATAATCTTGCCTTGGCCTATAATATGATTTCTTTTGGTGATGAATTTTTGCTATTTCACCAAACCTTTTTGAGAAAAAAATTTGATGACATTTTTTCAAAATTGTAAAAAGTGTATTTTCATTAGCAAAATTTCGCTATTTTTGAATGAATAAAAATTTGATTAAAAAAAACAGTAAACATTGGGCCTATATGATGTTCTCTCAAGTTGTATTTCATTTATGCCTTCAGGTTTTAGTTTTTATTTCTAAAATTCCACAATTCCATCTGAGGGTCCACAGGACCCTTCTACCCTAATTGCCAGTTAATTAGAAAACCCACAATTTCAGCAAAAAATCTAAAAACTCGAGGTTCTTTATCTTCATGCAAAGAATTATTTTTGAAAGGAGAAAAGAATGTAATACATACCCCATGTAATACAAACTTCTATTTCCTCTACACAAGTGCATATATATATAAGATCCATTGTGCACCTTAGGAACTCAAACATGAATATAGTAGTGAGATAATGCATCTTACCATGCTAGATCAAGAGAATTATTTTTTAATTTCCAAAGACTTGTTTGCTCCCATGTTCTTTCTGTTTTCTTCAAAGTTGCCACTTGAAGAGCTTTGTTAGCACATTCAATTGTTGATCCTTAGTTTTAATGTATGCTACTTCAATTATTTTTTTCAACTCTTTTCTTATGAAATGGTGCTCTATTTTGATGTTCTTGGTCCTTGGATGATAGACAAAGTTCCTCATTAAATGAATGCTTCCGTGATTGGCACCCAACAAGAGAATAAGCCCTTTCACAAGAATTTCGAGTTCATGTAGCAAATTTTTTCTCCAAACTATAATAGTAGCTCCATCTGCTAGTTACTTGTAATCAACTGAGCAATTGTCTCTTTGAGCTCAATGAAGAAATGTGTGGACCATGGGACACTGGATGGATGGGTCCAAGATATCATAACTTTGATGAAAAATTCTTTCGGTTACATGCCTTCTATCACAAGTCACAGGCTCAGGAGTTTATGCCCCTATGAGATCCAAAAGAGCAACATGGGCTGACATGGTAATTTGGTTAAATCAGGTGGTCCTCAATTGTACTCACACTGCACAAAGATGAAATGCTTACTGCCTGATATTCTTATTGAGCACAATGGATCCATATGAACTCCCAAGTTGAAAGTTTTGAAAATCATCATCCTACATGGAATGTTAGTCTTGGAAAATCAGTCACTTGATAAGAGGACATAAGGAAATTTAGCATACAAAGATGTGTGTAAGAGCCCACCTCTAAAAAAAGAGGCCTACCTGAAGCATTAGCATAGAACTATAGCTTAGGAAAGAAGCTGCCAGGATTAGTCTTGACTCCTTACTAACACAACAGTGAAATGCTTATATCAGTTCTCACAAAGCAGATTTTGCAAGGAGCTCAGAAATGTGAAGTACAAAATTCTGAAAATTGCAAACAATATCATACCATCAAGATGTTGCAATTATGGCACTACATTTTGGACAGCTGCAAGTATGCCTTGGGCATAATACATATGATGGAATTGAAATATGAAAAAGTCTGTGAATTCAGTCTCACTGTGAAGAAGATATGTTGCCTTCATATGTGTACCTAAATTTGACAACCAATCTGGTTTTAAGTCTCATAAGAAAGCCTGCCAGAGATGCCCACAAAAACAAAATTATTCATTCTACTTCGAATTACAAAGTAGACTTCCCTGGCTTGCTGAGATGCCCCCACAAAAATAAAAATCATTCATACTGTGTTTATGGATCCATAACT
>Ga0116227_10000232_pt1 | contig 99990 bp, 90 predicted proteins | sample S1TSphgellanicum_FD_89693 | JGI IMG/M metagenome (GOLD analysis project Ga0116227, IMG submission 89693) | Host-associated microbial communities from peat moss isolated from Minnesota, USA - S1T2_Fb - Sphagnum magellanicum MG | ecosystem: Host-associated > Plants > Peat moss > Unclassified... | reverse complement strand
TCCCAAGTCACGGGGTGAAACCCACTTGAGGGTTTCACAAAGTCAAGTTGCGGAAAGTTGAGACTTGGAGGCACGTTCCCGGCTTCCAACTCTAAAAAGGGGTAGAGGGTCGAGTTGGGAGCCAAGGGATTAGACTAGGAAGAGGGACTAATTTATCTCGTGTGAATCTGCATCCAAAACCAACCACAAGAGGTTAGTTTAGCATTCGGGACACCCCTTGGTGTTGGGACTTGCCACGGGCACTTGGACACACAAAACTCACCATGGCCCGGACTCGGGGGAAGCCACCACCTTCCCCCATATAGTATTCTCTGCGGCTGGTCGCGGAGGCTACATCCGAATGGCACATTTTGTTGGGACTCCCGAAATGAAGTCCCGAAAGTGTCACGCTGGACTCTCGGAACTTTGAACGGCCATAGCTCCTCGCCCCAAACTCGGATCGGGACGAGTCTTAAATTAAAGTTGTAGCTCTCGTCGAGAGCTTTCCAACGCCGTATCGCACTCTTCAAGGCGACGTCGGGAAGAGGTCGATTCCTGACTTTTAGTGGTCGGGAGTCAAATTGCCAGTTTGACTCCCGGCCCTTCTTTTGCCCATAACTTGGGTTGAAGATGTCTGAATGGCTAATGCAAGGCCATTTTCGATATCTACGTTTCAAGACCTTTCCAACGACACCAAGAACACTCCAATGCAAGGTGTTTTGGGCCTTTCTGTCGAGCTCTGAACATTCGGGAGTCCCGGAGGACTCCAAACCTCCAACTTTTCCAAGTGTTGGGCTTCACCCCCACACTTGGCCAAAGTGGGGTTGCGACACCTTGGCTCCCAGGCTTCCTCTTGTCACAACCTTGCAACCCCTTTGCCTTGGTCGCGAGCCCAATGCTAGGGTTGCGACACCAGGTCCTAGTTGCTTTCTTCAGCCCAACCTAGGCCTTCTTGAGCCATGAACACTTTGTCAAGGATGCTCCGGCCCTCCACGAAGCCCGTTTGGTTGGGCCTGATGATCTCCGTGAGGTCCGTCTAAATCTTACAAGCGAAAGTCTTTGCGAGAACCTTATATATGCTGCCCAAAAGGGTAATGGGCCTCTAGTTATTCAGTCTGGCTCGGTCCCGTGATTTGGGGATGAGAGTAATCAGACCTTTGTTGATGTGGGCCGAGGTCGCGCCGGTTCTGAGCATCGCCGAGAAGGTGTGGAGCAACATCGACACTACCTCTTTTTCGAATTCTTGGAAGAATTCCATGGGCACCTCGTCGTGCCCTGGAGCCTTTCCTTTGGGGAGGGCTTTGATGGCATGAGTGACATCTTTGAGGGAGAGGTCTCTAGTCAGCCTCTCATTCATAGCTTGCGTGACCTCGGCGGGACACTCTTCCAGCAGACCGTCTGCGCTTCCGCCATGCCTGGAGTTGGCGCATCCGAGGAATATAGGTTGGCATAAAAGCTCGTGACATACAAGGCGAGGTCGCTTTGACTTGAGACTATGCCCTCCTTGGTTTCCAGCTCTCATAGGAAGGTCCTTTTTTTTCCTATGCGGTGGAAGTCAAAGAAGGCCTTGGAGCAAGTATCCCTGTATCTTAGCCATTTGGAAGTGAAAAGATGTTGGTTTCGCTCCATTGAGTTTTGGAAAAAGTCCGCGAGCTTGCCTTGTGCATCTGAAAGGATGCCCCGCACTTCAACGTTCGTTAGGTCCCTTTGAAGTTGGACTTCAACCAGTTCAATCTTTTTGGTGCTTGCTCTGACGCAAGCACCATGAGTTGCCTTTTCGCCTTTGAAAGGCACGCGTTGCACGACATTACCCGGTCGGTGGCTAATTCTAGCAAGGCTGGCCAGTCGAAGTCTCGAGAGGGGGTGGTGGGGGGGGGGGTGATTCTCGACCCATGCTTCCCACAACTCTTTTCTCCCGTTTTCTTCACTCAAGAAAGAGATGTCGAAGAAGCGAGTGCGGTTCCCAGGCGCTTCCTGTTGTTTCCCCCAGACTGAAATGACAAGAGGGGAGTGGTCTGAGAGTTTTCTTACCGACGCTGCTGCCTCGATTCGTCTTCCTTTCTCTTCCACGAATTGGGAGACCAAGAATTTGTCGATCCTGGACATTGCTGAGGATGCCCCCGGGCGTCCGTTATCGAAGGTGAACTCTTTCTTAGAAAGCTTTCTAAAGCTGTCCAGGCGCCAAGCGTCGGACAGCCCATATTTGAGCGTCATGAGATGCCAAGAGGAAGACTCCCTCCTGTTCATCTGCCTTAGTCCGGTGGTGCCTCTGCATTCCGAGACCTCTTGGTGGTTGAAGTCCTTTCCGAGGATGACGTGGTTTGCATTGAAGTTTGCTTGGCTCACCTTTTGCCATAGTTGGGCTTAGTCGATGGAGTGGAGAGACGCATAGATGTTAATTATAGTTAATGATCCCTCCCCGGGAGGTTGTAAGGTGATAAACTAGGCGCGACCTTCGACCAGTATGCCATGATCAGTGATGAGTGGTGAGATCGTTTTGTCCACGAGTATCGTCATGCTGGCGCTGATTCTCTAGGAGCGTCCCATTGGGACACCCTCATTCCAATATGATTCGCCCTGCCAGAACTCAACCCCTCTAGTGGGGTCTTGGGCTTCCACCTTCCCGAGGTGGTGCTCCTAGAGAAGAATGACTTGCGATGGGGTTGGGAGCGATGAAAGCCAAGCCTTCACCTGTTTTGGTTTGGTCATTTTAACCCTCATGCCTCTGACATTGAGGGAGACCATAGTGAAGGTCTTCTCAAACATAAGTTAACCGGTTGCGGGCAGCCGGCTGGCTGATCAATCCCGAGGGTCTGATGGTGTCGTTGGCCGTGAGCTTGCTTTCCGGGCACTCTTCCTTGTGTTCGCCTTGGGCTGGGCCCAGGCTGCTTATTTCCGGGTTCATCAATATCTTCATATCCAGCTTGGTGAACTTTTTTTTGCTAGCGGCCTGAGGGGAGGCACGTATGCTAGCTGATCTATTTTTAAGCATTTGGCGGGTCGTATCTTCCGCACCCGACCTCATTAGAAGGTTGTGCGTCGGGGCGACGAACGCTACCTCATTGTTCAGATTGGGAGTTTGCTCCAGGGCCTTCCAATGAAGGTATTTCCTTTTTTGAACACTCACCCCTTTTACTCCCGTGTGGATGTAGACTAGGATGGTGCATTCCATCCCCCCCCCTGTTTAACTCTTCTTGCCAGGACCATTCCAACTGAGGTCTTTCATTGATGTTAAACTTGAATCTCAGGATTTGCTCTTCCAACTCAACCTCTATTCTATGAATGAGGTCCACCCATGCTGCATTAGGAGTCCACTCCACCTTGGGCTCAACTGTTGGCCCTGAGTATCTAATGTTCAGCGGTAGACTCGGCAAGGTGTGCATTTTGGAGTGCATCAACATCTCTTTTTGAGCGTCCTTTTCTCTAGTTAGAACCGGCCAGAATCTGGCTCTAAAGGGCTCTTTGTTAGCCGGGACTGAGATTCCCAAGGAGGTGAAGTAGGATTGGTGCACTTCTGAGTGTAAGAGTCCTTTCTTTCCGCCTGGGGTGACGTCCCTTTGGGGGGTGTGAAGGGGGGGCTGAGGTGGTTCCTGTCTTGGCGAAGCCCGAATTGGGGCGTTCCTCTTCTTCCCTTAAAAGACCCAGCCTTCCATCGATTCACCTGGGGGCACGCTTGGTCCTGGGGCCTCTTTGCCCTTTTAGCCTAGGGTGGCAAAAGGGTTGGAAGTTGCCTCCCTCGTTGCCCTCTGGGGACCTTCCCGAGCTGGGAAGCCGAAGGATGGCTTGTTGTTTGGCGAGAGAGTGCTTACTGAGCGTTGCTCCTTCTCCATATGTGACTCGGCCTTGGAACAAGTTGCGGATTCTGGGAGATCGGGCATCTCCTGGTCACTCATCCCTTTGCTCTCTGGGTTCCTTGAGTTAACTACTTGGGCTGGTCTCTCAAGGCCGGGGTTGCCCTGCCCTGATGGTTGTGAGGGGATCTGGGGGGAGCCCGTTTCCACCGGAGCTTCCTCCCTTAGTTTGCCTCCTTTCATTTCCTGAGTTCGGGTGGGGCGCTTGAGGACGACTTTGATTTGATTGTTCTGATAGAGTTATGGGCTGCCTCTCTCGGGTCTGAGGCCCCGCCTGAACTTGCTCTCAATGCGGGGTTGAGATGTGTCAGACCTTCCTAGGGCCTAACTAAATTCGTGTTATAAACTTTGGCATGATGCCCGAACTTGCGACATTTCCTACATTGGTTTGGCAAACTAGAGAAAAAGATTTTTTGCCTGATGGTGTTTACGGTGCCGACGCCCTCAGACATGGATGGGATTCTAATGAATCCCGCTAATTTGGAGATATCATGGACCTCCACCGTGACCATGGGGCCAGCCGGCCTCTTTATGTAGGAGTCCGCAGCTTCTATATCTAGTACTTCTCCGAGCTTATTGGCCATTATGGTGAGGGCCTTTGCATTCCTGAATTGTTCGTGCAAATCAGGGAATTGCACTTTGATTATGTGCGTTAGGAGCGCTTCCGCTCCTTGAGCACTAGCGTCGAAGTTCGGTGAAAATCTGGAAAAAGAAAGGCTCAGCCTGCTCCAATCCACAGTGGTAAGCTTCTTGGTTGTTATTGCCCCTTCCTTGCTATCGAAAAGAATCAGGAAGTAATCTCTTGTCAAGAGCGTGGTGAAGGCGAAGGAGGTGGGCAGATGGAGTTTCAGACATTCGTGAAGAGCTTTGAACGAAACTCTTCCCCCCAATGTCCGCCCAATAACGGTTCTACGAGCTTTCTTTGCAGCTGCGCCCTGCATCTTTATCACCATCTCGGTGGGGAACTCTGCTTCTAATTCTATACTCGGATCCACTGGCGATGGGCCTTGGGGATCCGCTCCCGTGGGGGCGGTCGGTCTTGGTCCATTGCTTGGATGCGTGGTTAGAGCACTGTTGGGTGGAGTGGCCGAAGTGATGGTCGGTCTACCTCTTGAGGCAAGTCTCTTGCTTGGGTCTGATTCTTTGGCCGGGACCCTCCCCTTGCTACCCTTCTTTCGGTGGTAGAGCCCCGAAATTATGAGCTCTGACCCTTGCCTGCTACTACCGAAAACAACTCAGGAATGCGGGAAAGAGGAGTAGAGGTTTTGGGAAGAACCTGAGAATGGGAGGAGTTACCTTGAACCCCGGCTGCTTCTTTTGCGCTTTGCGATGAGGCCTCTCGATGGGAGCTCGGCGGAGATGGCTGTTGAAGGCGTTCTTCGTTTGGTTCCCCATCGTTCCGAGTAGTGGCTGCTTGCGTGCTTGGGGCTTGACACTTATGCAAAGCGCTGGTTGGGGCCGGGTCCTCTGGCGTGGCAGCGGCGTACTTCCTTTTGCTGAGTAGACTTTCCGAGAGGAGAGTGAACGGGGCATTGGTAGCTTCGCTGGAGCAGTGTGTTGAGTGGACGGAAGGTCCGTTGGCGTCAAGAGAGATCTCTTTGCTCCCAAGCCATTGATCCATTTGACATAGCAACTTGGCATGCATTTTTGCTTTTCCATTCCTATTTTTGTCATTTCTACCACGGGATGGTGAGAAAGACTATTAAGAGATTCGTGCTTATTTGCATCGGTTCATGGCAAGGGACTTGGAAACATTACAAGAGGAGCATATAATTAGACCATAGTTGGCATTGGCTTCCTAAAGATCTTTATAAATGGCATCACATTTTACTCCATCTCCATCAGCACAATTGTGTTGCGCACGAGCACTTGCTCATGTAGAGGAGTTTATTCAAGCAGTGCATGCATTGGCCCATAACACTCCTATGGCCCATTGCCTAAAACTATTACGACCCTTCGCCATTTTCATCCATTGGCTAAGGTTGATTTCCCCCCTTTTGTTGACGATTTTCATCTAGAGATGGATTTTGTTTTGGATAAAAAAAAATTATTTCTACTTTGACACGTTCACCATATCTTTCATTCGGCGGTCTTTCAAGTATGGTGTATGAGCTTTTGCAGGATTTTTTTGTCCTTGATGATTTTGGTTGACGCACCCCCAAGTTCCATAATGGACTCCAATGTGAGTCCATATTGAAGACAACAAAAAAGCAAGGAGTCGGGGCATGCTCCTTGGCTCGTAGTTCTTAGGGGGGGGGGTAGAAGGGCATGCTGGAGCTCCCGGATGGGACTAGGAAGAATGACAAGCACTTAATCATTCACTCGGATTTGCACAAACCAAACAGTTAATGCATAATTAAAGCACTTTTGGTGCTAGGACGAGCCACGGGCAAACTCGGACTCACAAGATTCACCACGGCCTAGACTTGGGGGAAGCCACCACCTTCCCCTTTATAGTATACTTTGTGCCTCTTCACGAGGCCCACATCCAAATGATTTTTTGTCCCTTAGGAGTCCTGAAATTGCAAAAGTCGAGACTCCCGCGACTTTGGAGTCCCATAACTTTGTGTGCAGACCTTCGATCGTGATGAGGTCTAAAGAAAAATTATATCCCTTGTTGAAAGCTTTCCAATGGTATGTTGCACACCACCTGCATGCAAGGAAATTGGGTCAATTCCCGACTTTTAATGGTCGGGAGTCAAATTGCCAATTTGACTTTTGGCTTTTCTTTTGGCCATAACTTGTGTTTAAGATGTCCAAATGGGTGATGCAAGCCCATTTTAGACATCTACGTTTCAATAGCTTTTTAATGATATAAAGAAGTCTTCAAAGTGATGAATTTTGACCCTTGTAAACGTTCCCTAAATATTCAAGAGTCTTTCGGGACTCCAACTCCTCAAGTGAGAGTTGCCTTGGGAGTGTGAGGGTTCATTTTCTCACACTCTCTTGCACTCCTTGGAATATAAGATGTGCCTCCCGGGTCTCCCTCTTGTCTCACCTTTTTGCAAGCCCTTGCCTTGGTCGCGAGCCCAAGGTTAGGGTTACGACATTGGTTGTGGTTTTGAATTTTTTTTTGAGATATGTAGGCACATTGTTCATGGTCATGTTCCTCCATCAATATCACATTTGCTTGTTTCATCATGACTATTAATTTTGGAGAAACAAATTAGAGGTGTTCAACCCAACGTGATTGCAAAGGTGATTTATTAGTTAGTCACCCACACATTGGTTATTTAGTTTAAGGATACATTTGCAAAGCATTTTAATCCACACCAATTTGGAGTGGCAATGTCAAGCAAGTGCGAGACATTGGTTCATTGGGTTAAAGCTATGTTGGATTTACATCTAGAATGGGTGGTATTATAGGTGGATGTTCGAAACGCATTTAATTCAATATTTCAAACATTTATTTTTCAAGAGTTGCAATTTTGTATCGGCACCTTGGATCAACTTTTCCCATTTGTTCATTGGTTTTACGCACACCCATTTCCACTATATTTATTGGAAGTTTTTAGACATGGGGATCTCACAATCATTTCATTCAAATTTGATACACGACTAGGGAATCTTTTGGGAAAAATGTTGTTTGCACTAGTTCATTTTCATATTTTTTGTCCTATTGTAGTAACCCACCTTACTTTGTATTTTTCCTTTGTTGGTAGATGATATGCACATAGTTGATCTTACCTCAGGTGTGTTACCTATTTTTTTGCAATTATAAGAGGAGTTTGGAGCATTAGGATTTTTAGTGTAACTGACAAAATGTGTAGCCTAGTTTCCACAAGGGTTAGCCCAGTCTATATCACTTCTTCTAGGTTTTTTTGCACTTGAATCCGATTTTCATATTATAGGTGTTCCAACGGGTTTTTTGCCATTTGTGGAGTATTTCGTATCAAAGGCACTTTAGGAAGACCTTAACATGATTGTTAGCCTTCCTATGCTCGTAAATCTTCAAACAACTTTTGCGATGCTTTCACTTTGTTATGCCCAACAACCAAGCTATTTATAACATACTATATTTCCATCACTAGGTATCTTGCAATGTTATACCGGGTTTGATGTTCGTATCATAACTATGTTGGAAAAATTATTAGAGTCAAAAACTTTTGGCACCACAATGGGCCATTTGGCTCTTCATCAGGTCACTTTTCTTACTTCTTTAAGGGGGATAAGCCTTCCTTTAATGGTTTGACGTGTTGCCCCTACCTTTTTAAGATATTAGGCTTTGATTGTTCTTGCACTAATATCTCATGTTCAATAGGATGATTACCCTACTCTTCTTGATGTGGTGGCACATTTAGAGACTAGTACTTATCCTGTCCAGGTCGCATTAAAGGATACCCATGCAATGTTACCTAAAGCTTTTGATCACAAGTCTTGCCTTTCAAAGTTTAGTGGTGCAATTCTATCCTCAAATGCAATTTTCTTTAATGGACCAACTACACAAACAATAATTTATTTCGCTTTTAGAAGATGCTCTTTTGGATGTTGTGTGACCACATCTATGCTTTTATGTAGGTTTAATAGTAAGGGCTTGGTTATTAGCTTGTCCTACTACCCTTTCATTTCATTTTTCCTTTGCCCATTTTTTTATAGCACTCCATATTTGTTTTGGTATACCACATCCTACAATTGCGCATCTTTCCATTAGTAGAAAAAATGTCATTTGCAACTAAATTTTAATTACAAGCAACACTTGAAACTAAAAATCAGCATAATAACAAATGACAAGTTATAAATGACTACTAATTATAAACAACATATGAAACATTCTTTTGTAAAAATGAGTATGGAAATTTTATATGTTTCCAGGGATGAGTTCCTACAACTACACTTGCAATTACATTTGTAGTGCAAACCAATATTTTCGCATGTGGTAGCCTAAGAATGTGACATGTGGCATCATTTGGATTTTTCAAAATATATTGTAAAACAAATATTTCATTTTTTTCAACCATCTAATTAAAACAACTAGATTATGCCACATGGTGGTTTAAAATTATGCCATGTGGCAATTTAAGATTTCCCTATAATCATTTAAGGTTAATTTAGGGTTAAACCACTTATAATAGGCCACATGGCACCTAGGTTAGGCCACCTAGCCTAGCTAGGTGGCCTAAAGTATTTAACTTAATTTTGGGGTAGGCCATTTATAATAGGCCATGTGGCACCTAGGTTAAACCTAGGCCATGTAGCCATAGGTCTAGGTAGGTAGGTAGGTAAATAGGTAGGTAGGTCTAGGTTCAAAACTTTTACAACAAAATCCTATTTTATTTTAAGTTGAGTCTTTTGGGTGGAGCCTATGTGATTAGCTCCTCCCATATGGTAATTGAAAAAATTGAATGTGTTTTCTACACCAAACCAAGTTACTTATATAGTTTGTAAATTTAAAAAAGAAGACAAATAATATGGGATAAATTTTAGTTGTAGCCTAATTGTTTAATTGTAGCCTAGTTGTAACTATTCCTTAGCACATACTATTACATAGCCTACCTTTTAAGTAGCATAAGTTCTTACTAGGTACCTATTTAGATAATATTTATTTTAAGTACATATTTAAATAACCTTCACATAATTATTTATTTTCAATACCTATTTAGATAACCTTTAAATAATTATTTATAATTAAATAACCTATTAGGTAGCTAGTGGGTATGTAGGTATATATGTATGTAGGTACCTAGTAAATAGGTAAGTACGTATGTAGTAAATAGGTAGGTAGGAAGGTATATAATAATTAAGTAAATAGGTATGTACATAATAGGTAGGTAGGTATATAGTAATTAAGTAGGTATGTAGGTGGTACATACATAGGTATGTAATAGGTAGGTAGATGGTATGTACGTGGGTATTTAATAATGAAGTAGGTAGTATGTAAGTACTTAATAAGTAGGTAGGTAGGTATTTAGTAAGTAAGTATATACATATAAATATGTATGTACCATTAAATAATCTATACGTGTAGCTACTAGGTAGCATACATACCTTATGCAACTATAATGTGGCTACTTTGGTTGCATGTGTTGAGTATGTATATACAATGTTGTAAAAAATACAAAAACAATATGAAAAATCAACCTATTGGAAAGGTGAAATAGGTCATAGTTGCAACTAGTTGAAGAATGACCAAAATTCATCCAAATTTGAAAAATAGTTGCATAAGCAACCATTTGTAGTTGTAGGCGACATTCAATTGCATATATTTGCACAAGGAATGGTTGGAAACGACATGATTTCTACTAGTGTTCATGATGTTAGTGTGGTCATACAACATCGATGATTTGGGTATCCATTTGTTAAGTTGCTTGTGCGAAAGTGAGTGCACTACAACCCATGATACACTTCAAGATATCGTTGCAACTATTGTGTTAGAGAGTGGAGCTCACGTATAGTGAGAGGCTTCTCACCTTTTCTTCGTCATATATGGAAAGGGGTGGATATTGTCATCACCAAAGACAATTTTTGAACCTCGGTGGATGTTGTCATTGTTGATTTGATTCGTACAGATTTGGTGCAATGTGTTTCAACGACTATAATGTATGTAAAAACAATTGCCGTTCAAGACAAGGCATGATCCTATGTAGAGCAACTGTCAGGAGATGATTTCATTTCCTTTGTTATAGAGATCTACAGTTGTCTCCATCCTTGTTTTGATTCCTTTTTGACTTATTGTGTACATGCCAATATAGCTTGCCATTAACAAACTTCCTTGGTACCTTTGATGCTCATATCTTCTAATAAGTAACGAGTGTCAATAGCCTTGACATGCATAAGCTATCATGATCCTTCAATGGGTTGTCACGTTTAGTCATAATTTTTCATCTCTTCCACACATATTAGCTAATGCATTTCCATCACTAGTTGATTTGTGGCAAAGGATGCCCTTTTAGCATTTTGTCTTTCACTTCATTATTAATGTTTTGATTATCTTGGTTTTCCTTTTGTGTATTTACATTTGCTTCAACATGCCTTGTACCTTTTGTGGATGAATTTCTATCCTTGTTTATATATATACACATAATTTTTTCTCATTAGTTTTAAATGTATTGTGGCTTGTTCCAATGTATAAATGTTCTGAAAAATGTAATGGGTTTGTATTCATTTTAGAATTTGCTCAAAACATTGAATAGATATGCTTATCTTCTATTTGAAACACTCATCTTACAACTTTGGATTGATGTTATGAACAAAGTTCATTGAATAGATATCCTTATCTTCTACTTGAAACGCTCATCTTACAACTTTGGAATGATGTTATGAACAAAGTTCATTGAATAGATATCCTTATCTTCTACTTGAAACACTCATCTTACAACTTTAGAATGATGTTATGAACAAAACTTTTGTTTCTAAGGACCCTATTTCTCTCCCTGAAATACTTTTGTGCACTAATGGCCATGTACAAGACAAGAAGACAGTTTAACTCATCATGAGTCAAATCATTTTCACAAATAACACTCTCTAGTGAATCAAGGCTTTTGGACTTTTGATCCTTTGCCTCCATCACTGTTGTCAGTACTATCTTCAAAGCACATGGGTAAACAAGCACATGGGTCAATAGTCCTTCCAACTCTTGAACTAGTTTCTTTCTCTCACTTCTCCTTGGCATCATGACAAAAACAACTAAATTATGTGACAAGTATGAAAACCTTTTCTAACCTTTGGTGGATATGGCAAAAAAATCTTCAAACTCCTCTCAAATTGGAATTGCAAAATTCACAAGAAAGATAGAAACATGGCATAATGAAGACAATGATTTAAGATAGAATTTGATATTCAAAGTTTATGGTAGTGTTATATGTGATAAAACTCAACAGAATAAATGAAACAAATAAGATCACCTTGAAGATGACTATGAATGCTCATATATTGAAGTTCGTATTTGCTCTCTCTCTCTCTCTCTCGTGTTGAACAACTTGGAAAGAGAAAGAGCATTTGAGATTATGAAAAGTATTGAGGATTTAGATCAAAGATTTACCTTGAGATCCTGCATTTCTGGACAATTGCAGATGGTTGTTGTTGAAGATCTTTGCATTTCTGGACGATTGCAGACCTGTCTTTGTTCAAGATCTTCCTCAAATTCTGCATCGGGAAGGGTGTCGAGGCATGTGGCGACGGACGGGGTCATCTGCAATAATCGATGACAACAAAACACGTGTGAGAACACAAATCCGGCGAGTGGATTGTCGAAGTTTTGACGAGACACTTTGCGCAAATGCATCTCTCATATCCCTTCCAAACGTGATGACGCACGGACGGTTCCAGATCCGAAGAAACTGGCCAAAACACTCGCAGAAGAATCTTGAGGAGACGCGCTGCTAGAGACATAGATTATGCAGCAGCAGCACGACTCCTCCTCCTCATCGATGGCATCACTAGAAGAAGCGAGCAACAAAAAGGAGCTGAAATTCGCTGCAATTTGTGCACTGGTGGGAATTGCAGCACTCTATGTCGCCGTACCACGCTCGGTAGGATCTTTCTTCTTTCCCAACACTCAGGCTCGCTCTCTTCTCTTCTTTCTGTTTTTGCTTTAATAGCTTTTCACTAGCTTCCTGTTGTAGCACGAGATCAGTGTTCGGGAATCAAAGGAGAGCATTTGCAGAATTCTCTCCTGGAAAGGAAAAAAAGACTCCAATTCTTCTCAAATTGAAGACAAATTCAACAGCATTCCTGTGTTTGTTTTCTGCAGTGATGCTCAAACTGAGATTCATTTCAAATGCTTTCTGCAATGATGCTCACACTGAGATTCATGAGTTTTCTGCAGTGATGATGCTGACAATCTAGGGTTCTAATGAGTTCTTGGCTTGCTTCAAAATTTTGTGCAAAATCTTGCATGAAATGGTTGTCAAGCTTGAGCTTTTGATTCAGTTTTCTGGTTAGGAAAGGTTCTTCAAATTTTAGCTCTGTGATAACACTGGTCTGTAGTTGGTTTTTTGATTTCAACAATTGTTGCAGTCAGAACCAGCAATCCATACAAAGAGAAGCAAGGATTTTGGTTAGTGCTTTTCTATCCCTCCTTTTGTCCTTCAATCAATTCAGATAGAGCCAATTAAGATAATTAACTTCTCATGATTGTTTCCAGAACTAATCATTTCTTAAAGCTAAGACTTGCATTTTTTGAAACAAACTCAAAATCAGAAAGAAACTTCAGTTTTGCTAAATCTTGGAATTTGCACTTTTGCAGCTTTGAATCCAAAGCAGTGGGTGAATTTCACCCTGCAAGAATCTCATCCACTTACACACAATACAAGGATCTACAGGTTCTTTGCTTACTTGATCCATGATTTCTTTCTATATTTGATCTTGGAGTTTACTCCTTCACTATGGGTTCTAATTTCCTTTTCTGGGCTAGTGTATGCAATTGTGTGTCAATTTTCCGACATGTACATTAACCTTTGCTGTTTATGGACATTCAATTCAGAGGTTTGGAATATGTGATCTATTGGCAGTTCATGATTTTAAGCAGGTTTACATTTGATCCAAATGCAAAGCTAGGTCTCCCTGTGGCTTCCTGCTTACTGACAAGGTAATATGAGGAGATCACCTTCTTGCAAAGGTTATGTGGTAAGTCTCCATGTCTCTGGTATGAACAGCAGGAGAGTTATTTGTACAGTGTACCACAACCAAGAGAGGAAATCAGCAAATTTCCTTCCTCTCAAGCTTGCAAGGAGTTTTATGATTGAATATGATTCATAAGAAATATTTTTCAGCAGCTCACAAAAGTCTTTCATTTTTTGCACAGGGCTGTACTTATAACCACTGGCAGTGGAAGATCCTACAGTATCATTCGCCCGTAAGTACCTTTGTGTTTTTTTTTCCTTCCATCAAAGATTAGCAAGGTCTAAAGTTTTTCTTGCCTGTGCTAGGTTCATGCATTTGAGGTGATTGCAAAAAAGTTAGTGTTGTCAGGCAGTTCAGACTAGTTTTTGAATCTGAAAGTGGCTGTGTTTTTTTTGCTCTGTGAGTAGGATTCTGTGAGCTGACCAGTTGTAATTGGAATGCCTCTGGTCCAGCTACACACCAATTTCAGATCCAAATGCAAAGGGATATTGTGATTTAATGGTTAAGGTTAGTTCATCCCTCACTATGATAATCTCTAGAAGGTTGAAAATCCTGCTGTGTTGTGGTGAGGGGAGTCAGTAAGTTGAGGTTTAGCAGTTTATGTGTGAAGAGCTGGAGCATCTTCAATGGTTGATTGTTGCTATTAACTGTTCCTACAGAAGGGTTTCAAGGTTTTGTAGTTCTATTAATATACCAAATTCTGGTACTTGTAGAATGAGGCTGGGGGTCTGTCAACAAGTGTGACGTAGTATCTCCACCTATCGTCTGTATCTCCTTTTTCATACTCATGGATAACAGCATAATTTTACAAGTATTTTTTGTTGTTACAGTTCTATCCAGAAGGTAAAATGAGCTGCCATATTGCACAACTGAAGCCAGGAGACACTCTTGAAGTGAATGGGTAATCTCTTTTTTAACCATAATGTAGAAAGAAATGGAGGTTTGTGTGTTAACAAATCAAGCATGTGTGTCACAAATTGTTGACAAGCAATCTGGTTTGTGAGTACCTCAAAAATGGTATTTGAGGCTGTTGAAATCCACTGTTGGAAGATGTACAGGCTAACTGTGTCTGTGATCAATGTGTAGGCCTGTTACAAAGCTGCCATACAAAGCAAACATGAAGAGGCATTTGGGTATGGTAAGCCCAAGCCCAATCTCATGGTCAGATAATTGAATAACCTTCCTTCATGAGATAAACCTCTTGATACATGAGCATATCTTCTCCTAGCTTTTCACACTGTGCTTACTAGAGTCCTCTCAATCCTTGTGCAACAACCATTGATAAGTGCTTTTTTTTTTTCTGGCGTCCCTGGTTTCAGTAGAATATATGTTGCAGGTATGAAGTTGACCTGTTGATGTCATATCTCAAATATAAAGTTTTGGCTGCAGATTGCTGGTGGTACAGGAATCACCCCCATGCTGCAGATAATTGATGCCATTCTTTCCAATCCCAATGACTATACACAGGTTTACTGCCTGGAATTTCTTATCACTTCCACTTACTCTACTTCTCAGACTCCTGTTTTAGGGAGGATGGGATGTTCTGAATTGTTAGTGTAACAAGTTTGGGCTGACTATCCTCCCTTTTGTGTGCTAAACCACATTCCTACCATTGGTGGCTGGCAGCTTTCACTTCTTTATGCCAATTTGTCACCTGAGAACATCCTTCTCAAAGACAATCTTGATGATTTGGCACATGCCCACCCTAACTTCAAGGTATTTCAGGATTTCATTGTTCTGAGCTGTTGAAGTGCCAAGTACCAAAGCTCCTTGCTTCATGCTAGTTGTACATTTGAGAGGTACCTGGGAGCAGATGAGTGCAGAATTTCCAACTATGCCTGCTTGCTTCTTTGTTACATGAATCTTTCATGTCTTGCCACTATACATGCTAACCTACTGTTGTCCATATCCTTCAGGTGTTTTATATGGTAGACATTGCAGCAACAGACTGGACGGGTGGGCTTGGTCGCATCAACAAGGATGTGATCATGAAAGGCTTACCACGTCCATCTCATGATACTCTCATTTTGGTAGGCAAATTGACAATAACACCTACAATTTCTTTCTTCTTTCACAACAGCTGGTTGCAGTGAAATCTTCTCTGAATTACACCAGAGAATGCACATCATTCACATAAGGGATGTATGGCTCTTTCACATTACATTCGTTACAGGAAATGGGTTGTATCTTTGCAGGTATCTGGACCATCTGGATTAGTAGAGCATGTGTGTGGAGGCAAAGAAGATGAGGATTCTCAAGGAGAGGTAATAATCATCAGCATGTACTCTGTTCTTTACCCCCTGTAAGTGCCAATATATTCTATTATGTACTCAATTCAGTTGGCTTCTTCTAAAATCCCAAACCAGTGGTTTCTTTGTCGGCAACTGAGTAAATTATTTCTTTCTATGTTGCCATGTATGTTGCACCATCCAACTCATCACTGCTAATCATGATGAAGGTGATGGTCTGACACTTTGTGAGTGACTCTCATAAGGTTATGACTGCACTCTTTGTCATGCTCTTCAAATTGTTGTTTTTTGGAGATTTTCTGCTATTTGATAGATATGTGTTTCTCACTAGTGATTCAACATCACTGTCAATCTGTAATACAATCCGAGTGCTAGGATCTTTGATAAACAACGATGGAAAGAAAGCAGATGAGTAAACATGAGTCGGGATGTGGATGTATTGAGACCCTTTTCACTGGTTGTGTGCAGCTTGCTGGACTCTTGAAAGAAATCGGCTACAAAATGGAACAAGTCTACAAGTTCTAGAGCAGCATTGATATAAATAGATCAATCCAACAACACTGATGGGCATACTAACAAAGACCAAGAGGTGAGCCAGATGGATAAATTGAGAGAATTAGTGGGCAAATTGCATGCAACAATGCAATTATACTCCCATGTAGGCTTACACGAGATTGCAAGACAAAATAATGCTAACAAAATCCACCCGCAATCTTGCTTGAAGTCGGGTACTTTGAATGCTTTGTCGCATTATGTGCAGGATGGAGTTGGAAAATATGGATTCAAAGAATTACTCAACAAAAACACAAATTGACCAACCATGAGGGTACAAGTGTCACTTTTCAGGGTGATAGGTAGCATGTTGATTGGTTGGTGAAAACCAGTGTAGAAATTTGTGATTTTGGGAGTAAATAGGGCAACCCACCTTATTGCCCACGTTATTTTTTCCAGAGTTGAATTTTGATGGGCAATTTGCTTTTAGGGACTGGTTTGGTATTTTGTGTATTTTAAGACTTCAGCAGGTTGTAGCTTTCAAGCCTTGACAAGCATCGGAATAATTGGAGTTAAAACCCTTTGCTCATATACCTAATGGTGCTTGAAGAGCTTTGGAGTAATTTTGAGAGGTCGGCAGTTTGTGACATCTAATGCAATATTTGTGATGGTTGTGTTAGAAATGTAGGAAAATGTAGCAGATAATGGACACTTCAATTATATAATCATGGTCATAAAGTGCAAATATAGGTTTTGAAATGGAAGTGCCTATTACCAGTGTTTTTATTTCCTGACAAATTTTGTCCTTATTTTTGATAAAGAATTTAGGTATTTTTTTTGTATGTAAAAATTTCACTAATTTTGCTAAATTATTGGAATAATTCACCAAATTTTTCACAAAAATTGTGGGGGTGGGGGGACCTGGTTATAACTCTAGATTTTGTTTGGCATAGGTAAAAGCTATGAACTATTAAGTGCTAAAATTTGGTGTTATTTTTAGTGCATGTCAGGAAAGAGATTTTAGTCACATTTACACCAAAAGTTTATCATTATTATTACTCTACAATATAAAAAGTCACGAAATATGGTGATGTGGAGGATCTCCTTGGTTCAACTTAATGTTCTTTGGATCGTCTTCATAGCTAAACTAATGTGGCACGAGAGGCTAAGAAAAAGCAAGAGTAGTTGAAGACTCTACGAGGTAATTGTAAGAGGAATTGAAAAGAATTTGCACAAAGAAATGTTATAATCGCAAATGGCATTCCAAATTGCTACCTTTAGTTCCTCGCTGCCCTTGAGGATCAAATAGAATCACTTCAAGCCTTTATCATGCTTAAACTCTAAAGTGCAGGTTTTCAAATTGATTTTAGTGGGTTCATTGTAGTGGCTTTGTGGGATAAGGATGGAAAGATTTCAGGTGTTACATTTGAATCATCTTCTTGCTTTTTTTGGGCTAGATCATGAATCTAAAATTTCTTGGCATAGAAATCCCTTTGATCCTTCAAGAAAAACTCCAAGCATAATAAGGGGTTGATGTTTGGCCCAGTAAAAGGAATTGAAGAAAGTGCCCACAACCTTTGAAGAAAAATGAAGTTGGGTTCAGATGGCAATACACAATGAATGTAGAGAGGCCTTGGAGAACCAACTGAAGAACAAAAGTAGTCAACAATCTCAAAATAACTTATAATTTTCCAAGGAATTACAACACAAAGCAAACATTCACCAGTGACTCTGCAGAAACATTCACTAGTGATAGAGTGCTTAAACAGGCCTGGACCTCCACTGTGGAAGTGGGTGTGGCTACCTGGCATGCCATTGGTACACATAGGCACCTTAGAGAGGCTAGCAAGAAAGCTAGCATTCGTCTGAGTGGTGCTGCAACGGCATCTTGGTAGTGAGGACCTTTGGCATCCGTCGGCATCTTCTCCTGCCATTTTTTTAATGAATTTCAGAAAACCAGTAAACTGTGGGCCTGCAGTCCTCTCTCTGTTTCAGGGTTCCACCTGAAGAATCATGCATTTGGTATGATCCCAGGAGTACTTGGATTCATGTCCAGTGTTGCTTTGGAATCAATCATGACATGTGTGTGCATGGAGGCACAAAAAAAGGTGAAGTCATGCAAATGCTGACGTATTTCCAGTGTAAAGCCAAAGCATTTGGAGATGAAACAAGATTTGCAGAACTGGAAACCTTCAGACTTGATTTGGTTACTTTGAAAGTCTAGGTTGCTTTGCAATCCACATTCCATGAAGATCCTTGCATACCTGTCTACTTGCATGCTCATGGGTTACTGCCACTAGGCAATGTGTTGATTCTTTTGTAGTTCTTATATGTCAAGGTCATCATCAGGATCCTCATCGGAGTCAGGCCGTTCATCATCCGAGTCTCGCAAGTAATGAATTTCTCCTACTCCACTTGGCTTATGTGCAACAGACCCTACTACTTCAGGATGTCTTGAACCTCCGTTGACAACATTCAAGCTACCAAATGTTGATTGAACAGAATCTGGTCTGCCATCATAAATACGGACCTCTTTGCCATCACCTGCACATTTGAAGAAACAAAAGTCAGCAGCTGCCATATTTTTTGGATGAACAAGGGTTGGGCACCTATATTGGATTTCTAATTCTTATCTCAAATCTGCTGCACCCACACACACACCTTGATGTTCAAATGGAAGCACAACTTTTGATCGATCCTCTCGTTCCTTGTCTGAGAGCTCCAAATTGAATTGCACCTGCACAATTTTTTTGCATATTCCTTTGAACTCAGAGTCAGGTCTACCTGTTCCTCCCTGTCCAGTGGATGTGTGCATCACTGAAGTTGCACAGTATGACTAAGAAAGGAGGCAGGATTGCACCTTAGGCATGCTACTTGTCAGGCTGACAGCCTGATGCATCTCTGTCGTGAGAGTGACTGGTGCAAACTTCACACCTGAGTTTTCAATTTGAAATTCCTCAACCTGCATGACTTGCCCAACAAGCATTCACAATCTGTGTTTCTTTAAACAAGTAACTACTGCATCCATGTCAAATGTAAAAGCAATGGATCACAGCAGAAGTCTTTTTCTTGGTGAATTCAAGTTCATCTGTTGCGGCTATGGCAGGAGACAAGTTCACACTGAGGCCCTCTTTGTTAACCTCCCAAGTATCTCCTGCTAAGCTCCTTTCTATTAGTGCACAATTAAGGAATAAAAGCACATACCTGTTCCCGCACTCGGCCATTTCGCTTTTTTTGACGCACGTATATCCTGCCATAGCGCTGAGTTTCTCTCTTGTGCTGAGTTTCAAGCATTTGACCAGGGAGATGTATTTGAGGCTTGATATGTATAACTGTAGTTGCCACATACTCCAGGGAAGCAACCACTCTTGCCTCATGTAGATCACCATGCACCACCCACATCAATGCTGATACTTGCTCTGCCCCAACAATAAGAATTTCTCAGTTGTTCAATGCACACAGAATTCACCACTGAAACAGTAGAAGTACCAAAAGACTTTTGACCCCTGAACCCTAAACCATGCCAACTCTGTCACTCTTCTGAAAAGTCCCTCCTGTTATGTAGGTAACATAATTGCTTAAATATGTTGTGCAGATGAGGTATTCCTCAACTTCCTTGTCACATTCTACAAACAGAGACTCCAGAAAACAGAAGTCCAAGACACTAATACCATGGGATCGAAGAGCACTGAGGAAGTTTGTAATGGCAGCCACTGATTGATAACGCAGGAGAAAACTAATCTGCGTAAGACCATCCATCAAACAAATCTTCAGAAAGTGTGTCCTCTGGTAGGGTCACAATTATGCTCATCCAGTTGCAAGTACAAGTGGGCATTCTTTGCATTCCAAGTATGCAGCTATAAATAATAGAGGAACATGGCACATGAGATGGGGCTGCTACTTGATGGATGACAGAGCAAACAACCAAAACAATTGTCTCACACACTGCATGTCAGAACTGATAAATTCTCAAAGAGGCAACGAGACTAACAGTATCAATGAGTACTGCGAAATGTGCCTTGCCTTGTTGATTAACTGCAGCTGCAGCAGGTCAAGGCACACACGTCACAATCCATCAGTTCATGCTACAAACACCAACATCCACTTCCCTGATCTGCCTTCAAATTCCCCTCAAGACTTCCATGGTCTCTCATCAGCAAATGCTGTGAGCTACAAAGACAAAGTTGTGAGGAAGACAAATCCATCTCAAAGCAGATGCAAAAGCTGAGATAGAGCTGTCCATTATAACTTGATCAGCATGTCTGTCAAAATCCTCAGACCCTTGTAAAGCAGCAGCACAAGACACATTCAAAAAGGACAAAAATTCAAGCTATACCAACAAGCTTTGGTCTCCAGCAAACAAAAGAGCACAACAATATACCTTGGCCAGACCTAAGCACGATTGAAAGCAGGGAGTTCAGATCAGAGATGTCATGACACAAGGTGGAGTAGGCAGATGATGCCTCCAGCTCTGTATGTCGTTGTCCTTCTTCTCCAAGTTTTTCTGCTCCTTGAATCCTTTCATTCCATCCCAATGGATCTGTATAGCAATCAACCAGCTGAAGGCTTTCTCTCCCCCACCCATCCTCACTTTATCAGTGAATGCAGAGGTGTATTACAACTTCTGCAAAACTGGTAAACTATGAACCAGCCTAAGAGCTCCCTCCCTTGCAGAAACTGCTGTCATCACTCCATCTCTCTATCTGTTTCCTTTTCTCTCTCAAAACCTCTTACAAAAGCTCAAGGAATTTCAAGAGGCTGGCTTTGTAGTGGTTACCAATGACCAGGACTGGACCTGCTCTTCTTCTCTGTATCCAAAGATGATGTATAGCTTTCAGGTGTGCTCCTTAAAGCTACTACCACCAAGCCCCTGCAGACACAAACCGCCACCACAATTGCAAGAAGAACATGATGAAGCTGCTACGAGATTTGTGGCAAAGACCTTTGTCCCTCCCTGGACATCCGTTTTCTTCTCAATTTTCTTTGATTGTCTAGAGGATTTTACAGAGAATTGAACCTCTTGAAACAATAGTTCCGAGCATTGCTTGTAATGCTGCAGAGAGTTGAAGACATTGGCAAGATCCTCCTTTTCTGATCATCTAGAGAAGGAATAAAAACAGCACAGCGACGACAACGACACAAAAGGTGAGAGAGACGACAACAACGGACTTGGCCTGTGCACGCCCTGCTGCGATGTTGGAAGTGAGAGAGGCAAAGAAGTTGGTAAAAAGCGCAGGAGCGGCTCTGGTTTGCAATGAGTCGCACAACATGACTGCGGGAGCTTGCTCTCCGACCACCACGCCATCTCTCAGCAACCTGGCCACAGCCTCAGCCATCGTTGCCCCCGAACCACCAAAGAACGCACACACTCCAAGAGAACCACAACACAACAACAATCAGCAAGAGCAAGAATCCTGAACACTAAACCCTAAACCCCTTCGCAATTGCTGAATCTCTCAAGCGGTCATGCATCCCTGATCGCTGATCGGTGTCGACGGTAGACTACCCAAATGGATTACGAAGAGGATGATGATGCGCGCTTGCTACACGATGTAGTCTCTCGCATCGCCGTGTGCTTGGGTATTGTTTGTTGCGCTCGGTTTGTGTTTTTTGCTCTCTCTTTCGCAAGTGAGGGAGCGGAAGTGAAGTTGTCATGGCGTACACAATGAGCCAAACCAGTTCGTTGTCGCAAGCTCTCTCTTTCATCCCTCGCCGCTCTCCCTTCACCCTTTCAAGACCGTCCCTTGCACCACGTTCCATTGTGCAATCATCATCATCATCATCATCATCATCATCTTCTTCTTCTCCTTCTTGGTCTTGTTCTCTGTCTCCTGGCAGAAATTTCACGCGCTGCTCTCAATCCGCTCTGGTGGCACCAATCTCACTTGCGGCGAGTTCTTCTTGTTTCCTTGAAGGGGATGGCGGTAGGTTGGCGGGGTTTTTGACAATGGGTGAAGGTTGTTCAGGCAGGGAAGAAAGAGGGAGAAGACGGAAAGGAAGAACAGGAGAGGAGGGAGGAGGATACAATCCAACAAGGGCAGCAGCGGACGATGTGCCGGCTTTCAAAGGGTATCCACCCATGACGCAGAAGCCCAAGTTTTGGTGGCGCATTCTGGCATGCGTGCCATATCTGATGCCGTTGAGCGAGACTTGGATGTATGCGGAGACGGCTTACAGTCTGCACCCATTTCTAGAAGACTACGAATTCTGCACCTATCCTTTCCTGATCCTCATCGGCTCCTTGCCTGGATGGTTCTTGCTAGCGTATTTCTTCGGGGCGTATCTTGGCGTGGTGCGCAACAACCGTTGGCCTCATTTCTTGCGTTTCCATGTCGTCACCGGCATGTTGCTGGAGATCATCGTACAAGTGATCGGGACTGTGAACGACTGGGTACCGCAGGCTGTGTACTGGGGCAAGTTCGGGGCGCACTATTGGTTAGCCGTCTCTTTTGCTTTCCTCTTCATTGTGCTGGATTGCATCAGGTGTGCTTTGAACGGCATGTACGCCGATGTGCCCTTCCTCTCGGATGCATCTTACATGCAGATCCCGTACGAGTAAGAATTTGTAGCAGACCAAATGACCCACCATGGAAGAGGAAGCTTCCTTTTGCAACACAAGGGGTTCACAATACAGGTAGCTGGATTTGTATCTGATCGTTGTCAAGCTTTTTTGCAACAGAAAAAAGCTCCACAATTGTAGTAGGTGGATACAAGAACTCGTGCTACAGGAGGCAGACACTAGATAAAAAATCATAGAGCAAGAGCTTCTATGGACTTTCTCCCACTGAAGAAATGGTGCAACTGGTAATGGAGGTTTATGGTGCTTTGCCCCTTTACCTGGATGATGTCTCTTATTTTGTGATGAACATGCTTGGCTGCTTTCTAAATCTGCAAGAAAGCAAAGTAGGGCTAATTTTTTCTCTGTGGTACTCATTTTGCAAACAGTATGCTTAGCTGCTTTGTAAATCTGTGAGCAATGTAGGGTACCATCAGGTAACTCTCTCTCTGACATGCAGTCTCCAGATGATGTGTTTTGCTCTTATCTCTGTGCTCAAAACAAAGCATGCACATCCGGATTGTGTGCTTGTGGGTGTGTGCTCTAAACACACAGACATGCACATGCTCATGGAGTCCTTCCTACATATATTTCTCTCCATTGGACAATTGTATTCTCCTGTGTCCTCCTCCTGCACATATATACAAACAGCCTGTCTAGAATTTCTTTCTTTTCCAATTTCCTCTTTCTCTCTACAATCTCTCCTCCTCTCTTTTTCCTTTCTGCATTTTGCAGATAGAAGATCTTGTTGTGTGTGCACAATGTTACTTGTGATTGCACCATGGTAATTTATCTCCTTTCTCATTTTGTCACTATAGAGATTGGGTCTTTGTTTCTCCAGTACATGGCAGATTTACGTAATACTTCCATGGAAAAGCCTACTGTGGGTGGGCATAACCTGCCCTGATTCTTGTCATGTCTGTTTTGGTTTGGCTGGAACTGACACAAGTGAGGGTTACCTTCAAAGTGTTTCCTATTGTGGAATTTTCTCTCCAACCTCATACATATGTTTTGTTGTCACTATAGAAAATGTAGTACTGCATCCAATTGGTCACCAGTGTTGTGCTTAAAAGGACATGTTTGGAGTGCAGGAGGCTCCAATGTCTATGTCCAAGTGTCTCTTATGCATTAGGTTTAGATGCTCACTCCCTTGCTTGGACAGACAGGATCAAGCTAAAATGAAATGAACTTCACTCTCATGAGCTTGCTTGTTGTAGCTTGAAGGATATGCTATTGACTTTCTGGCTATCTATGCCTCTTAAAGTGCTAGCCAACATCATGAGTGAGTCTTCCTGTTGCTTCTCAAAATGCAACAGAAACTCATTGCTGCAGAGTTTTCTTGCCCTTGATCATCTCTGCCAGAAAAAGAGAAAATTTCACCCGGTCAGTTTATGAAGCCCAACAGTGGGTGGCAAGTGGGGGGACAGATTCTGGCTTTAAGCTTTGGATACAAAGTCAACAGAAGCAAACTTGAGGTACAATGCTGGTAACACTGATCTCTGTTGTAGTAATAAGTGGAAGACTATGGGAATCTCTGAGCCATCACAGAAGGCAATGAAACGAAGTCTTTTGCTCATGACCCAACTTGCAGGATGCAACACACATGAGGTCAGTCACAATTTCTCATTCATCTCTAGTTTCAACTCCTTGCTGCATTGCATCATAATAAGAGAGTCTGCAAACCGCGGATCTGCAAACAGAAAGTTGAAATTTATTTTGTTTAAGGATTTCATGCCTGAAAACTGGGATGGTGGAAGGCAGATGCACCTGGAGCTCCTTGCATACCCCCAGTAACATTTGGAATATAGAGCGGAATTGGCAACATTCTTCTATGATTAATGATCCCATACTCTGAGCTAATCATCATAGGGCTCTAATGGAGCCATCAAGATTTGCATAGGTTGACTTTTTTCACAATGGTTTGATGATGGCATGCCTGCTGCCCTGGGGGAAGAAGGTTCAGTGTAGCCTTGTGAAAGAAAGTTCAGATGATGGAAGTGTCAGAACAAGAAATCCAGTGAAAATTGGGGAAGGGAGACTTACAACAACAGTAGTACCTTCATGCTCAAAGATCTCTCCAACCATTTGTTACATCAATTGTTGGTTAGTCAAGTGGATAGCCTTCTTCTCTGCCCTTTTTCAGCTGGTAATTCTTGCAAATTCTTGCAGCAAACAAACCTGTCAAGAAATTGCAGTGTATGTAGCTAGAATCACTCCTGTCATTTGCATTTCTCAAAGATTTGAAGCTTTGAGCAGCAAGCTAGAGTACATCACTTTTCGAGCTTGTGTTCGAAGAGTAAACTTGAGTATTGAGAGGTTTGAAAATCGTTCATCTCAAATACCAGCAATACTAATCATCTCATCACAAGATTGCAAACTTGAGTGTAAGATGTGACAGCAGTGATGCATTTGTGGGTAAAAAATTTAGACTAAGTTTTGGTAATCTTCTTCAAGCTCCAGTCTTCTCAAGTTGAAACTAAATGTGTGGGTGTACTCTGTGGAGCTTGATCAGTGTCTTCATTTCTGAACTCATCGTTTGATGAAGCTGTACAGACTGTACAATCACAACACAAAGTTTCCAATGTCCAGAGATTTCTTCCACTTACCTTGATGGGTCAGGTGACTTTACTTTGTGTACTTGGTGTTTCTCTGCAATGGTTTCCACTTCACACCTTGCTGAAGTTCATAATAATACACGAGCAAATACCTTTGTATATGAACAGCATGATTGATCCTTAAGCTTTCTGTGGGTGTTGTGTGAAGGTGGTATGTCCAGAATGTGAACACTGTCTGTGCAGGAATTTTACCCTTGTCAACATTAAGGTAGGAGGAACATCTTCCCTGCCAGTATTGAATTGTGCAATCACCATCCCCACTGCTGCTGGTTGATCAGTGAGTTGCTGCTTTCAAGGAGCAAGTTAGCAGGATTGAGTGTGACTTTGCAGGTTATATTGCTTCTCTGATTCACTGAAGAGAATGACTGGAACTGAAGAGTCTGAAAAATAACATCGGTGTCCATATTGTCCTTACTGTAGGTTTTGGACACAAATCAATGTGGAGGTGCAGAAGTCTCAACCATAGTAATGTCTATTAATGTTTCATCTTGGAGGACATGTAAGCAAGAGATGTAATACATGTAATGGAGTTTGATCTTAGTGTTGGTGAAACTAGAGAAGACAACTGATGATGCCTTATCATTGCCTAGTGATTTGATAGCTTACTTCTCTTGTGTTGGTATTTATTATAGTGCTGTTGGTTTCTTTCCATGACGAAATGAGTTTAGAAGAAGAATGACAAGCTGTTTGCCAATCAAACAGGATTCAATATTTCTTCACCCTTAAGGCTACTGCCTCCTTTTGGAGGTGGACATGTTCTAACCATCATCAACAAGGGCAATGTGGTTGGTCTTCCCCATGGTCTGATTCACCCACAACCACTTTGAAAGGTGATCCATGTATCCCAACTTCTTGTGCTATTCCCTTGATGTTTAATCAGTTTTTAATCACTTGGAGATTTAGCTGCATAAACAAACCCAGAAGAGAAGAAAAGTAAATGGGCATCTTAATTCTAAGTATGAATGGCACTCTTTTGACATTCTTGTAGAAGTGTATAATAAGTGCACTGTTCATCTTGTTAAAAGGCTCCAAGTACAAATGACACACACTGCTTTTCAGTATAGAAATGCATTATTTTTTTCATCTTGTCTTGATGGTAGTGCATAATATCACCATAACTTGGTTGTAAAGTTTGTCCACCCCTTGAGAATCTACGAGTGAGAAATCAGACTAGGCTTTCCACAATATTCATCTTGTGATTTTGAATCCCCAAGCTAAAAGTTTGGGGCTGAATGGTTACGTAGTTTTTGTGGAGTTCACTTGATAAGAGGTTTTGATATCTGTGTCATGTGATGATGCAGAGATCCTGTCACAGCTGCTTCCTCTAGAATCACACTGCAGATGTCCAACTACTTCCAGTGACTTTTCCCACTTATGTATCAGCAATGGGAGCTACATGAGTTTTCATTGGTCTACTTGCTGCTTTTCCTGGCAAATGATTTCCAGAACACACCTATTGAGTGTCTCAACTGGGTTGCAGTCCTACAGTACCTTTCTGTGTTCATGGCTCAAGTACATCATTTCTGTGCTCATCACTCAAGTAAGTTTCTGTGATCATTTGCTTTTGCTTGAATGAAGCTGGTGCTGCACTTCGGTACGTTATACCTATCGCTTGTGTATGTGATCTCTTTGAAGGAATTTTACTTTATCTTTGGAATGGAGAATTGATTTGCAAACATCAGCTAAGGAAGGAAAAACCGGAGCTCCACAGGGCAATGAACACCTACTACTTTTTGTTTCCATCCCTGACACTGGTGGCTGGCTGGTAGTAGGTAGCTGAATATACTTCACAAAGAAAAAAGGCCATGTGATTTACACACATGCATGGATGCATCTTATAGAAGGTGCATCCATACACTCAACTCTGTATGGTGCCCATCTTATGTGGGATAAATTCCAGTCATTTGAAGGTGCCCTGAACTACACTAGAAGAAAACAGCAAAGGCTTTAACAAACAAGTATCACATTAGCTTAATTTTGGTGCTATATTCTTAGATAAATTAGTTCAATAATTCTATGCAAGGTGCTGGCTGTATATTGCAACTTTTGATTCCACATCTTTGAAGGGAAGCCCTCTTTTGCTGTAACTCGTTTTGGCATCCCATTCAGTTACTTTTTTTACTGGTTTTTTCTAGGCAGAACAGGTGATCATCTGCCTGGTTCCACTTCGGGTTCTGCTAATTCCCTATAAATTAAATATTAAAAAATAAAAATAATAGAAAAACACTTATGTCATATCTTACATCAATGTCAATTTCAATAAATACCACATATATTTGACATGGAAATGGAAGAAATTGCAGTGTTTTAACCTCACAACTTTGTATGAGCCAAAGGCCTACTTTCATGGGAAAAACCTTTTTCGGGTATAGTTTCAATTGTGAGTGTCAGAAATTTGCACAAGATTCCAGAATTCCCAGAGATTGATAATCATTTCTTGCCATCGGATTATGAATGTGGGCCATTACACTAATATATTTGCACTTGTCAAGCTGCTCCCTACCCTGCATGAGAACCCCTTAGTACCCTTGCATCATGATCTTCAATCTGCTCTTGTATTGTTACCTGTATTACCTTGTAAAAAGTCACAGCAACGTTTTACAAGCTTAGAATTCTTTCAGAAGCAGAAGAATTTCCTTGTCATAGGGAGAGAGGTAGTATTCAAATTCCCAGTTTTTGAGCTTTAGGACATGCAAAATGAATTAAGCACACCCAGGTTTGTCACAAATCTCTGAACAAAATCCCTGCATTAAAATTCTTCATTTGTCATAGCACTCCAGTGTGATGTCCCTGCACCATCCATCAGTGGTGTGTTGCTGGGTGCTGGTTCACTCTGGCCTGGACACTTGAATGCCGTAACAGCTCAGATTACACTCATGTCAAGCATACCCAATGCATGACAACACCACTACTATTACACTTATAATGTCAAATTGTAAAATTAATGTAATGTGTGTGTCGCAATAAACATCACATATTTTACATTGTAATGGATCAAACCACAACGTTTCTCACACATATGCTATGATGCACCATGGCCTACTGCAATAAGAAAAAACATATTCTTTCAGATATGCAGGACTGAATTTGTCACAAAGCAGCTCCAAATACTAGGGCTTCATAGCATGCAAATAGTTGGACCATGTGTGACATTCTCAATTCACAAGGATGGGGCGGGGGTGGGGGTCACTCCCTTGCAGGAAATGGAAAATGAAAATTGACCAGCAATAAACACTACAACAGAAATTGGTTTTTCCTTATAGTAGTAGGCTATGCTCATGACACTTGTGTGAGGTAAACTTTGTGGTTTCATCCATTACAATGTAAAATATGGGAGCATTTATTGTGACACATATTACACCAATTTTACAATTTGAAATTAGTTTAATACATGTCACAAATTTACACACATTTACCCTACTATTACAATTTGTGACATGTATTACACTAATTTCAAATTGTAAAATTGATGTAATATGTGTCACAATAAACATCGCAGATTTTATATTATAATGAATGAAACCACAAAGTTTACCTCACATGTTTGTCATGTGCAATGGCATGTTATTGTAAGAAAGACCATATTTTGTTGTAGTGAAAGCATTCATGACATCCACCCAGAAGTACTACCATCATAGAGATTATACATGCTACAAGTTTTCTGAGGGAAAAAAAGAACCAGTGTAGTTTTTGCCATTGGTCCAAGTGTGAACTCATTGAGGTTCAACTCATTTTTTCTTCCAAACCCAAATTTTGCAATTTGTTTGAATTTATAACAAAAAATCCATTAAAAAATCAATGTCTTCAACAACTTAGCTTTGAAAATTGTGCAATAAACTCTATTAAATCTGACTCATTAAGGGCTTTCCAACAACACCAAGACCACCCCCAAAATTCCAATACAGTTTTCAGTTTTGATTTCATTTAGTCATCATTGAGAAAATGGTCCAATAATTAATAGTTTCCACATTGTTCTCATACTCGTATGCATGGCCTCATACATGACAGCTGGTTACGAGCATGCCCATTGTGCCTTTTAGGGTTAATGTATGTTCTTAGGTGATTGTACGTTATTAGGTGCTTAAGGTTTCAGCTTGTTGGTAGCTGTATAAAAGGCCAAGCTCTACCCTTCTCTTTTTAATTTTTCTAGAATTCCTTTGTTAGGGAGAGTTTCCTCCATAGTCAAATTGGATTTCTAGATGTTCATGGTGACTATTACATGGCCATTGTCTACATACACTACATGTTCTTTCCTTCTTTGCAATTTAATACATGAGAATTTCATTTCAGCCTCCTCTTGTGCATTGTATATATATGTTCGTGCATCTATTTTTGGTTGATTAGTTTTTACCTTTAATTGGTTTTAGTCTTTTTGTTTAGTAGAATTTACTATGGATTTACACCCTTACAACACTATATGTCACAACACTACATGTCACAACAATGAGCCATAATACCATTTGGCAAAATTCTATGTCCAAAGTAGACTACTAAGGTGACAACAAATTCACACTTTTTAGGATGAATATTCATATTGACTTCATGGAGCCTCTTGAATGATTCCTCAAAATGAGCCAAGTGTTGCAAAAGTCCCTTGCTATGCACTAGGATGTCATTTATGTAGCACTTCAGGAAATTTGCCCCTTCGAAAACCTGGTCCATGATTTGCTGAAAGAAAACAGGTGCATTCTTTAATCTAAAAGGCATCACAAGCCATTCCCATAACTTATTGCTTCGATGGAATGCAATTTTCTTGCGATCCTTCATAACAAGCACAATTTGGTTGAAACCTTGCCTTAAATCCACAATTGTGAGAGATGTTTGAATCTCCAATGTTATCAAACAGTTCTTGAAGGATGGGCATGGGGTACCTATCCTAAGGTGTAACCAGGTTCAAAGGCTTATAATGATGCACTCCCAAACTCCTTAATAGATTCAAATGTGAATTTGAAATGAAAACAGCGAAAAAGTTAAGAGTTAGGGCACGTTCCCTGGCTCATAGCACTTTAGAGGTAGAGGGGTGTGTTGAAGCTTCGAGATGGGACTAGGAAGAATGACTAGTAACTAATCATTCACACGGACCTGCACAAAACTAAACAACAAGTTGGCTAGTGCATAACTAGGACATTTTTGGTGTTAAGACGAGCTACAGGCAAATTCAAACTTGCAAAACTCACCACGGCCTGAACTTGGGGGAAGCCACCACCTTCCCCTTTATAGTATACTTTGTGCCTCTCCGCGAAGCCCACATCCAAATGTTTTTTTGTCCCAAGACTCCCAAATGGGAGTCCCGAAATTCCCAAAATTGGGACTCCTGTAACTTTGGGGCCCCATAACTTTGTGCACAGACCTCCGATTGACATGAGGTTTGAAACAAAGTTATAGCCCTCGTCAAGAGCTTTCCAATGGTATGTTGTGCGTCACCTACACGTAAGGAAATCAAGGTGATTCCTGACTTTTAATGATCGGGAGTTAAATTGCCAATTTGACTCCCGGCCTTTCTTTTGGCCATAACTTATATTTCAGATGTCCAAATGGGTCATGCGAGCCCATTTTAGACATCTTTATTTCAATAGCTTTTCAATGATATAAAGAACTCCTCAATTTAATGGGTTTTGACCCCTGCAATCATTCCTTAAATATTTGGGAGTCCATCGGGACTCCAACTCCCCAAATGGGAGTTGCCTTGGGAGTGTGAGGGTTCATTCTCACACACCTTTTTGCACTCCCAGGAGTAAGATGTGTTTTTTGGGCCTCTCTCTTGTCCCGCGCACTTACAAGCCCTTGCCTTAGTCACGAGCTCAAGGTTAAGGTTGCGACATATAATCCTTGCACATCATTTTCTCATTCCATAATCCAATTGAATCCTTCTTTGTTGGCATTATTGTAACGATTACAAAATCAAAACTTGATGGTTGAATGAGACCAGCCTCATGGAGTTCTTTGCATCTTTCATCTACCAGTTCCCACTCATGCTTGCTTAACTTATACTTCCTTCGATAGATGGGTGTTTCATTTGTAAGGTCTATAGGGAATTACATGGTCTTACACCTACCTAAGTCTTTCATTAAGAATGCGAACACATTCTCATACTTAATTAACAAGTTTGTGACTTGGTTTCTCTCCTTCTTGGTGAGCTAGTTCCCCATAACGAAAGGGTAGTTGGAAACACATGGAATGTAGTTTGAAAGTGTGTTTGAAGAACTTGATGTATTGGGTTCTCCACTATCTAATTGTGTAGATTCGTAAAAGGTTATAATTGTTTCTCTAAACGCTGATGTACCTTTAGGTGTATTAAAAAAAATTTGAGTCAAATTACATGGTACCTCCTCCCTCCCAACATTAAGAGTGAAGTGTAGAGTGTTGAAGATAGGCAAGTGTACTTGGTCAGGGTGCCATGTGGTCGCATCGCCATAATTACAAGTTGATTGAATCAATGTTGGTGCTATGTACATTTGAAAGAGTACACATGTTACCAACAACCATGTAAGGGAGTTCAGGTCCATGCTTCTCCCTAGTAAAGCGTTACGTTCCAATCTAGTCACTTTGGTGTGATTAATAATGCGAGTTTGGAACCCCATAACCCTTTTTCTTTCTTTCGGGCTTTGTTCATCCCAAGTGGCTAAAACATGACAATACACCAGGCCTAGTCCATTTCCTTGAAAAATGTGTGCTCCTGGGAAGGAGACAAAGGTGGGCCAAACACCTCTTGGTTTTCCTATTATGTTCACAGGAAACCAAGGAGGTTTTTCTTGCCTTGTAATTGGTTAGCAGGAGTTTTGATCATTCAATATATTTAAAACCTGCAAGTTGGGGTTTCTGATGGTGTATCTTAAAACCAACTATAAAATTAAAAGTGGTGCAAGGTTGGTCCACCAATTGCGTAATCGGTGTGCATAGGAACTGCATTGTGCCACATCGAGTAGGAGCAACTTTCCAAGGTAATGCTTGACCAGTGTGTAGTGCTCCTGAATTTTTTTCCTTTAATCAAACTGAGAAGGGGTGTTCTTAATTACATAACCAAATGTAGGAGAAATGGATTAAGCCCAAGTGATCAATCATACCATGTCTATGAAGAGACCGGATCTTGTGTCACTCAAGCCTTCTCCAAATCTAGCCGCTAAAAATCCTTGACATTCCTAACCTGAAATGATGAAGTCCACAACGCCAAGTAATTCCATGTGTTTCTTTTGAATTAGTTATATGTCAGAGGGCAAAAAAGTGAAATTGGTTTTCCATGTGGTGGTTGTAAATTATTGTGGAAATTTGGTTGTGAGCTCTATCATTCTCGATGCCGCCACTTGCCTTATAATAGGATCAATGTCTCCATAAAAATACCTCCAAACCACCATCCCTAACTATAGTAGGGCTTCGAGATTTGTACCAATACCACCAAAAAACTCTAGTAATGTAATCCCCTCTTTAGGCAATGTCTAGGTGATTAGTTGACGAAGTACTGGTTTAATCGGTTTGTCATGGCTCTTCATGTTTTCAAAACTAGACAAAGCTTTGAAGGCTCGTGGGCTACTTTGAACCTTTGTAAAACCTTTGGTCCGTGTTGAATGTCTGTAAAAACCACCTTCAAGCTTTTAGTAGCTTGGGTGTAAGTTTTTTCCTCTTCAATTCCCTCTATCCATTCGTGGCTAGTTTGTTGGATGTTGGAAATGGTGTGTGCTTCCTTGAGCATACAATGGTGAACCATAGGACTATGGTTTGCATGTAAATCAAAAGGTATGTATCCTAAGTGGTGGCCATTAGTCTCCCAACCCACTCGGTAGTATGCATGCTCAAACTAGTTATCAATTATGAAACTTGTTGGAAATATGGCCTCTTGCCCAATGAGCACATCGTAATTGGTGACATTCGTGACAAAACATCTGACTTGTAAGCAAAGATCTTGATCTATACCTTCATTGAAGTTAAATGTAATAAAATCCGAGCTCTCCCCAAATACTTATTTTACGCTCCCACTAATAGTGCAAATTTGCCACATAGATTTCCGTAGTTTGGAATCGAGCATGCCCATCTTCTTGACGAATTAAACTCCAAGAATCACTAGTTGGGCACTTGTATCAAGAAGTACCACTTTAGGTATATGTCCTTCCACCTGGATTATTGACTTGGTATTATCAATAATGGCAACTCTGGTGGCGATGGAAGTTCTTTCACTAGGCACCACCTTTGGAAATGAGTGAAAGACTTTGTGAAGAAAATGGCTATCCATAACACCTTTGCTGAGTAACAAATCCACAAGTGAGGTGCTTTTAGCTCCCTTTTGATACGTGAATGTAGAATCAAAGGTAGGAGAACCCACTAATTTAGCCATGCTAAAACTAGTGACTAGATTACGAACGTCATCTATAACACGTGAGCCAATTGAGTGTCTTTGAAGGGTGTTGGATGGGACTTTTATAGCATGTGGATCAGGGATTGGTAAAGGACTTGATGTAATGTTCAAGGTATCCTTTAATATTGCAATTATGTCCCTGGTGCTTAGCTTTGAATCTTGAAAACTAAATAATGGTGTACTCACAAGCTTTTAAGCCATTTCACTTATTTGAAGTTGAGACTCCATAAGCTGATCAGTGGAAAATTGTGTGTTTTCCTTATGTACATGTACTCTTGGGACACGATAATTTGATACCCTAACAACTTGTGGTATAGTAGTTTCCTCCCCTCTCACCAACAAGGTGCATTCTTTTTCTGTGTTGAGAGGACAAAAAGATTGTGGCATGACTGTTTGAGCTCCTTTAGCCCTAGTAATAGGACTTGAACAAGATGCGACTCCATTAGTCTAAATTACTTGCCTAGTGGCAGAAATTTTGGGTGCCACACTAGCTTCTTATGCCGCAAAGTAGGAAGGGCAAAAGGAAGTGGCAAATTTTGGTGTGAAACTAAAATTATGTGCATTGGAAAGAACTACTCCCCAACCATGGCATCGTGTGGGAGGCCATATAATGACTTAGGAGGTCCCTTTCGTGATCTTGAACTTTGTACAAGTTGGGCATGACTAGCTGGTTGGGAAGACTTACTTTTTAGATTAGCAAGTTAGGCCTTTAATGATTCGGTTCATTTTGCAGAATTTGAACTTGAATGGCATGGGCTTGAAGCACCTCCCTTTAATCAACATTGTGCTCCTTCTTCTTAGCATTTTTACTGGAATTACCTTTGGTGGGGAAAGCTTGAGTGGAAGGCTGAGGTGCCTTAGCTTTTGGTTAAGGGGTGACGAAATATGTTGGTAGATTTTGTTGTGGTAATCGGAATTACTTCCATTCTGGGAATTTGGTAAAACAAATAGCTTTCTGATGTTCCTTTTTCCCATAATAATCATAAAAGAAATCCTCGGAATGAATGTTGCACTCACTAGTTTTATGGGCATGATTGCCATAATAGTTACAAGAAGGTAGGATGGGTGTAGCCGATTGCACTACATGAGCAAGTTCCAACTTTTCATAAATGTTGTACACATTCAACAAAGTGTACGAGTTTCCAAATTCTGCAAAAACCTATTGCAAAATTTACGCATGGAGTGTTAGAGTACCTTCCAAAGAATGAAGATACTGATGGGCAATTTTCAAGTCTGTGATGTTCTGAGTATCTTCTTTGAGATTGAGAAACCTCCTATAGAGCATCTTGAAAGTTTCATCCTTTTGTCGAAAAAAGGTGGCGAGCTGTAAAATTTTTTTAAAAAATTTCATTAGAAATTCCACCTCAAGAATTCAAAAAAATTTCCCCATTGGATCAGCAAAAGTTGGTGCATCAATGGTGGGAGGAATGTTTATGGTAGTAGCAATGAGTTGTTGAAGAGAAATGTTTATTAAAGTAGGTACCAAATCTAGATTATTGGGCACAATCCCATGATGTGCAATGGCAACTTGAAGTGGAGCTTTGAGAGGCAGTGGTGATGGTTGTGGCATAAGCTGGATTAGGGATCCAGGTGACGCCCAAAATCCTTGGAGAATGTTATTCGTTAACATCCAATGTTTCATAATGCACATAACAGGCCAGTTGTTTGAATGTGAATGCCTCGGTGTAATTAGTGCCATATTTGAACTCCAATTCACAAACCATAGTTAAGAAAATTACCTTGAATTCTTTAAAAGAAATGGTACCTAGCTTTTCATTGAACTTCTTAATTCTCCCAGAAGAACTGTTACCCCCATGGTGTATATGGGTGTAGAGGTAACACCTTGCAGCGAAATATACAGTGATGGTGTGAAAGTAGGTGTGGCAGAAGTCGTACCCCACTGATTAACCCCTTCAAACGGACTCTGATGTATTGTTGATGTAGTGTAACTTGAACCTGAATTCCTAGTAGGAGTTGTACTGGATGACAATGGTGCTATAGATGTTTGATGGTACTATTGTGAAGATCATGAACCCAAAGAAATTAGTTCAATGATTGTGTGTTATTTTGTAGCTGATACTTGGGCTCTGGTTGAACGGTACTGCTCTCATCATTTGAGGACATGGTGTTGTCCCATGCCCCAAAATTTGTAACAATACAGAACATTAGTTACAAAGTTTTAACACAATGTACGGTTTGAAGAATATAGTGCGTCAAAGGGGATGAACGGTGAATGGACGTAGGTGGAATGGCGATGGACGTTGAGTAAAATGGTGACGGATGTTGAATGAAATGGTGATGAATGTTGAACGGAATGGTGACGGACGTTGAGTGGAATGGTGATGGACATCAAATGAAATAGAACTGCTATTGGACGAAATGGAATTGTTGTCAGACAGAATGGAACTGTCGTTGGACAAAATAGCAACGAATGTCAAATAACACAAAACTACCATCGAACGAAGCTCAAATGGACGTTAGATGAAAGTCAGAGACACATCCGACAAAAGTCCAACAAAAGTTGGACGAAAGTCCAATGAAGGTTCGACGAAGGTCCAACTAAGGTCTAATTGCGATGTTGGACGAATGTCGATTGCATTGGCTAGCAATGCAACGTCCGACGACATGGCGGCCAGTGACACGATGGTCAGCAACTATGGTGGCACTGCGACATGACGCGACAACTACGACAATTATTACGACAACTACTACAATGCAAGCTTTGCAGTGATGGTGGATGTGACGTTGTAACTCGCGATGCTACTCGGTAGCGATGGCGGGCGGTGCTGCTCAATAGTGATGGCATGTGATAGGGTAGTTCGCGGTGCTGCAGAAATTTTATTTATTTATTTATTTATACTTGATGCTGCACCCAGCTTCTTGAGTCTTGTACGCAAGCACAAAAAATAAAGAAAAAAACCTTTCTAGGATACGTCAGTCCCCCATTTGGCGCTTCCTAGCTCCTCCGATCCTAGTTCTATTGGTTGGTAAAGGTGTAACAACACAAGTTCCCTCCAGTAGCAATAGCACCAATAAAAAAAAATCAAGAACTCAAAGTTAAAAGAAATCTATTGCTTTCAACATTAAGTAATAGAGAGTAGTTTTTTTAGAATTAAATTGTAAAGAAAGAAAGAACATGTAGCATATGTAGACGGTGGCCATATAATAGCCGCCATGAACATCTAGAAATCCAATTTGACTATGGAGGAAACTTTCCCTGACAAAAGAATTCTAGAAAAACTAGAAAGAGAAGGGAAGAGCTTGGCCTTTTATATAGCTACCAATAAGTTGAAACCCTAAGCACCTAATAGCATACAATCACCTAAGAATGTACGTTAACCCTAAAAGGCATTATGGGCATGCTCGTAATCAGTCATCATGTATGAGGCCATGCATATGGGCATGACATCATTGGGCCAAAGTAGTAGCCATTTTCGAGATGCCCAATTCTACTAATGTTCACACTTTGAGCAACTTCATTGGATTATGTAATTATTACAGAATTTATGTCCAAGATTTTAGTACTATTGTTCATCCTTTCTATGCATTATTAAAGAAGTATGTTAGTTGGACATGGAGTGATGAGGCTTAGAAAGCTTTCAACACACTCAAGGAAAAGCTTTCAGAATTCCCCATTCTGAGAAGACCTGATTTCAATAAGGTTTTCATTATACACATTAACTGGAGTGCTTTTGGTATTGGAGCTATTCTTGGTCAATTTGATGAGGAAGGCAAGGAATATGTTATCGCCTATGCATCCCGAAATAACAAGGTTGAGAGTAACTACTCTTCATACAAAGGGGAATGCTTTGTTGTTGTATGGGTCGTCAGACATTTTAGGCCCTATCTTTATGGCACTAATTTCACTTTCTATACTAACCACTAGCCTATCAAGTGGTTGATGACCAATGATAAGTTTACTAGTAAGTTAGTTTATTGGGCACTTATATTTTAAGAGTATGAATTCAAGTTATTCACTGACCTGTCATTACACATTAGAACGTGAATGCCATGTCGTGGAAACCCTTCACTACCTTTGGTGATTTTTCAAATTCCAGCAATACATGTATCTGATGCATCTAGTTATCTTGCACTAGTACAATGTAACTTGGTCGAGCATCCCATTGTGGATATATGGGAGGATTTGGACACTCTAAGGTTATTCAACATGGGGAATACCCTCCCCAAGTTACGTCAAGTCATCGGGATCGCATACAATAACAATCCAAACGTTATTCATGGAAGGACAATCACCTTGTTCAATGTTTACCACAAGGCGATAAAGTGGTTCCTCCACCACATGAACGACCTGGTCTTATTTAAAAGGTATGCTCAGAGCTTGGACACTTTGGAATTAAGTGTATTTATAGCCTTTTCGTTCCTCATTACCATTGGAAAGGTATGTATGCTCAAGTTCAAGACGTCATTACTAGGTGTGAACAATGTGATGGAGTGAAAACTTCCTTCTCCTCTCAATAGCTCATGTTTTCTCCACTCCTTATTCAGGGCATGTTCTATCGTTGGTCATGTGATTTAGCTGGAAAATTACCATAGACCTCTAGGGGCAATGTCTACATCATGATTATGATTGAACATTTTTCAAAGTGGGTGAAGCTTGTCGCACTACCGGACAAGTCATCACACAACACCAGCCATGCTTTCTTACAACAAGTTCTAAATAGGTTTGGGGCTTATGTTGAGTGCCCAACTAATCAAGGATCAGAATTGGAGGAAAATTCCAAGACCTTCTTAATCATGCTCTCATTAACCATCACCGGACTTCAAGGGATCATCCCCAAGTTGATGGCCTTGTAGAAAGGATGGTTGTCGCAACCCCACTTTGAGGGAAATGTGAGGTCGCCACTCACACTCCCGAAAATGGGACTTGGGAGTCCTCCGGGACTCCCAAAAATTCAGAACGTGATTGCAGGGGTGAAAACACCTTGCATTGAAATGTTCTTTATACCGTTGGAAAGGTCTCAGAGTTTAGATGTCCAAAATGGCCTCGCATGAGCCATTTGGACATTTGCAACACAAGTTATAGGCAAAAGAAGGGCTAGGAGTCAAATTGGCAATTTGACTCCCGACCATTAAAAGTCAAGAATCAACCCGATCCCGGTGTGTTCAGGTGGAGTGCAACACACTGTTGAAAAGCTCTCAAGGAGAGCTACAAGTTTGCTTTAGACCTCGGCCCAATCGGAGGTCAAAGCGAGAAGTTATGAACGCCCAAAGTCCCGGGAGTCTAAACTGGGACAATTTCGGGACTCCATTTTGGGAGTCCCGGGAAAAGTGCCATTCGGATGCAAGTGCGGCGGAGAGACGCAGAGAATATTATATGGGGGGAAGGTGGTGGCTTCCCCCGAATCCAGGCCGTGGTGAGTCAAGTGAGTCCAAGGTTGCCCGTGGCTTGTCCCAACACCAAGAATGTGTAGAATGAGTTCAAACCAACTTGTTGGTTGGTTGTGGATGCAGGACGGAATAACTAAATAACTTGTCCCTCTTCCTAGTCTAATCTCGGAGCTTTCAACATGCCCCTCTCACCCCTTTTAGTGCTGGAAGCTGGGAACGACACCAAGTTCCAATTATTTTCGCTCTTTAACATAGTTAGACCCTTAGAGGGTCTAACAAGGAACTTGGGGGCGCGTCAATGGTGTAGACATGTAAGAAATGATTGTGAAAGATTTGCCTCATTAGGAACAAAGAAGATTGGGACCTAGCCCTACCTTACATCACCATGGGTTATAGAATGTCCAAACACACCTCTTTGTCTCATTTTTCTGCTTACTTTCTACTTTTTGGGAGACATCCCATTCCACCCTCTTCCATTGTTGGCAAATGGACTAGGTTGTGGACTTGGACTCCCCAGCCACTTGGGTTAGGGTCATCACAAAGAGGGTTGTTCTATTAAGGAGGGTTATGTTCATGGCCATGGAGAATTTGTCCATTGCACAACATCGAAACACCTTATGGTATGCACACACACAAGGTGACAGTTACAAACTTAAGGTGAAACAATTTGATGTTGGTGATTTTGTGTATTTCTAGTAGCAACCTAATGATACTCTAGACATTTTTTCCGGTCACACTATCTTGAGGATTAAGGTGATCAGGCCTTCAAGTGTGTTGGAGTTACAAGGAGTTAACAGACACACAATTCGTGATCATTCCAAAAACTGTGTGCCCTATCACCTACCGAATTTAGATCCTACCATCATCACGTAAATTTGGATTCCTCCACTTGACTATCCATGTGAGGTATGTCAAAGGACAGACGATGCTAATCAGATGTTGTTTTGCAATAATTATAATAATGGATACCATCTATTCTGCCTCAAGCCAGAGCTCATTCAAGTTCCCGCTAGCATTTGGTATCGTTCATCATGTTTTCCTGTAGCACCTTGATTTTTATTTAACCATGCCATGCTTTTCCCAACTCAAGTTTTGGGGGGTATACATGAGAATTTCATCTTGGCCTCCTCTCGTGCATTGTATACATATGTGCATGCATTTTTTTTTGGTTGATTAGTTTCTACCTTTGACTGGTTTTAGTCTTTTTGTTTAGTAGAATTTACCAAGGATTTACACCCTTACAACATCGTACATCATGACACTACATGTCACAACACTGTAGCTTGAAATAGTCTCAAACCAAGTCAATGTACCCCTACTCATAAAGAACTTTCCAAAGATACCAAGAGCATGGCATGAAATGCTATGGTTTGGGAGATCTTAATGCGACAAAACAAAACAAACTACCTTTTCATAAATAGACATGTTATGAACTTGGTCTAAACTAAAAGTTTTTATAAGTTATAGAAAAGGTTTCAAAACTTGCATAACTTTTTGACAAATATTTTTTCAAAAGAAGAGGAATTTGGTGTTAAATTGGTTTAGACCTTCTACCCCATTTGATACCTACACCATTTCAACTTCCAACTTGATTGTTAAGGCATTAAACAATAGCCAATGACCCTAAAATTGCTTCGTCACACAAGCCAGGACAATAGGGTTTAAGGATGATATGATTGCCTATGTAATAACCCACATGAACCTTATATATTATTTGTCATAGAATGACAATGTGGTTTTGATGAAGGTCTTAAGTTTCCAATGCTACATTCCGTTATCAATGTAAGTATTCTTTGATTCTTGTTTCCTTTTTTGGATTTTTTTGTCCATGTAATTGTATTTTGTAGAGTAACTTGTGCATCTTTCACACTCACATCTATTAGACTTGCATAAATTGTGTCATTGTTTGTAATTCTTGACTTCTACAAACTTTGTCATCATTTGTAGTTATTAACATGTTTTAGACATCATATGATGAAAACAAATACTTTCATAAACCTTTAAAAGCCTTAAGGGTTCACAATCAATAATGGAGTGTAATGTTGATGCCATGGCTATCATGTAGAACATTGTTTTTTACAAATGCAATCACATGATGCAAATCAACTCAAATTTTGAAAGCAAGAATAATGGGATTACCCTTATGAAAACACATGTTGATTGTGTGCACCTCAAGTTATTTGCTGAGGGAAAGTTGTAGTTCATCTGAAAGAAAACAAAAAAGGTGGCTAATGTAGATCATTCACAATAGCTAGGGAAGAAAGGGGTTGGGTCATTTAGTTATGCAATCATTACATACCTTGGGTCTACAAACTGTTTAAAGAACAACAAGACAACAAATGTTTTTCAAAGATCTATTTACAAGGTGTTACTGTAACCTAAAAACAGTGTCAGCTGTTTCTGTGGATGAAAACTATAAACCCTAATTCAGATTGGTGGTTTGATTACTGGCGGTGCGGTGCGGTGCTTCAACAATGTCGAAATATTTTCTTTTAATATGTTTATGTTTTTGGTGTGTTTTGTTGCTTTACATGTTATGACGAAGGGAGTTTGGTGAATTATCTACTGAGATGGAATGTAGTCTTTGTAGTTTAATGAAAACACTTCAAGAGCTTTGTGAGTCAGATTTCTAGAAGGTGATTGGCAGAGGGATTTTGGGGAAGCAAGGAGATGACATGAAAAGGAAGATATCTGATGCAAGTTGAGAAAGTGAAGGCATGTTCTTTGGTGATGAAAGAGAAGCTAAGTGACTTGATTTTCTGTAGGACTAAAAGAGGTGGTCATATTTTGATTTTGGGGTGTTGTAAATAGATAAAAGTGGAACTTGATCAAAAGGATTAGATGGAAAGAATCTTGACAAGAAAACTTCTGCTGTGCTAAGAATGTCAGGAAAAGTTCCAAAGTTGTTGCATGTGTTTCTGTAGGGACCAAACAAGGGAGAGGATAAGCGTGTCTAGGAATTTTGGAATGGTTGTGTGGCAGCTCATGTGATGTTTTCGGGGATTTTGAATTGGGTATGGAATGTGTTTTATCATGAGAAGAGTATCTGTTGTTTTGTGGGAGCTCTGGAGGTTTTGGGACTAAAGGGATGCTAGGAAGTAGTGATGATTGTACTAGTTGGCCTTGAATTTCTATCCAATCTCTGAGATTAAACCATGTTGAAGTAGTAGAGTTAATCTCTATGGGGATTCTGTTATTGGGTATGAGCTGTCAGCCACATAAAATAACATGTTGACTCCTAGAGAGGAAATCAAGATGAATGCCTAATCCTTTGTGGTCCATAGAATTAAGGCCATGGAACTTAGATGTCTATTAGGATCTTGAAGAAGAAGAACATTTGAATCAAAATTGTCACACTTCAATAAAAGTTTCAAAAACAATACTTCAGTCCATGTATGTCTAGCAATGGGAATGTGCATAATGCAGAAAATATCCCCCTTGTTTTTTGATGACATTACAAGGCATTTTCCACTACCAAAAACATCTAGTTAAAAAGGTTAGTGTTATGTCAATGACCTTGAGTTTTGTTTCTTTTCCAAACTATTGTTTCTTGCAATGGTAAAAAAACCACAGATTGGCATGTTCTCTCAAAGCTTGCATTTGCAACTATTGCTCCTTTAGTGGGGGGGAAAAAAAGCCTTCCAAGAATCCCAACTCTTTAAGCTACATGAGCAACAGCGACTTGAGAAGCTCCAGGGAATTAAATCATGCTCCATGGATGCCCAACAAGGTCATTATTATATCATGTCCATTTCCAGCTCTGAAATCCTCACACCGACTGTCCAGGTTCCCATCCCATATCTCAATTACACCTTGCATCTCTGCATATTACATATGCTAACAATACTCTGACCATTGCACAGGAAGCAGAAATGTGCTCTCTTGTCAAGACTCATGTCACACAATTTGTGAAAAGTAAGGTTTTCTCTCCTCCTGGATATCAAGTGATAAAGCAAAAGCAAAAACTGTTCTGTTGTTGAGGAAACTTTGGGCTTGATTTTGCTGCTGTGCTAGCAGACTTTGACAAAATGACACAGAAATATTTGTAACATGTTGATGCCAACAAAGTTGGCAAATTCAAGTCTGGAAAACACTCTCTCAGCTGATCAGCAAGGACTGCAGCATCAAAAAAAATCTGCAACCCTAATTGCAATTTTCTCCCCCAAGGTAATGCAGGAGCACCTCCAGCTCTTCCTCAATTCAAAAGCAACTGATGCAAGGTAATGCAGGAGCACCTCCAGCTCTTCCTCAATTGGAAAGCAACTGATGCAAGGTAATGCAGGAGCACCTCCAGCTCTTCCTCAATTGGAAAGCAACTGATGCAAGATAACGCAGGAGCACCTCCAGTTCTTCCTCTATTGGAAAGCCAATGATGCAAGGTAATGCAGGACCACCTCCAGCTCTTCCTCTATTGGAAAGCAACTGATGCGAAAGGACTACTGCCTGCATCATGTTAGGGATGTGAATTCATCTGTCTTTTCCAATCTAGTCCCCTTGTTCCTATCAATCAGTAATTCTGAAACAATTGCAGACACAACCTAGTTTGCCATAATGTGTCTTAACACATATACAAACTGCTCTGCCACAAATGGAAACACCCACCAGAGGAGACCAATATATCTAACAGCCAGCAATTGTATTACCATACATGCGACTGATGTTTGACACAAAAGAATTTGCAAAAGGTCTAGCTGAAGAAACATGAAAATTTTATTGATATTTGTTGAAAATTGAAATCCATTGGGGTCACTATTACAAATGCACAACAAAAGATGCATTTTGCATTACTTATTCTTCAATTGTTGAAATTCTGGAGAACTCAGTTTGAAACTGCCAAACCTTGTTCTCTAAAATAAATAAATATTGAGCAAAGAAGTGCCAAACATCAGCCGTATGTACATAGGTAGTTGCGGTATTGAACACCAAAACAAAACTTGTAGGTTACATAGAGCTATTAGTGTTGGTGAAAACTCAATTCTGCTGTATGTGCTCAATTCATCAACAGACCCTTCTGTGATTGCAAGAAAACTAAAGTGCAAAACACTCCTAAACAACAGTACTTAAGCCAACAACACATTCACAAATAAACGTCACAATTCTCAAAACAGAACTTGGAGAACCAAACCTTCTGAACATTCATCTATTGCTTCGAGAAGTTGAAGATTGGAGAATTTTAACAAGAGAGATGCACAGAAGTCAGGGCTTCCTGATGTCATGTCATGTTGACACAATGCAGGACCTGCCTCCAACGGCACTGAATGACAAACTACACATTGCAATTTCCTTGTGTACAGTGTACCTGAGAGAAACATGAGAAAAGCTTTTATCACAAATTGGGATTCTCCTTCCATGAACTCAGTGTTTCAATGTCTATTGTAGGAGCCATAGAGTGATGAGGATTTAGTGAGCAAAAACCCTTCCATTCTTCTGCATCCAGTTCAGTCTCATTTGAAGAGAAAGTTTCTTTGCATGGCTTGGTTAGTCACCAGACAAAATAAACCCTAACAATGAGAATCAAGATATACGCTCTCCTCTTCTCATCCAAGCAGAGTTGAGTTAGCAGCCATGAAATTTTCATACACAAAAGTTGAGGGTTATGGAATCATTTGCACCAATGTATATAACTCAGACCTAAACGGCCAATCAAAGCGTCGAGCTTCTCACAATGGTTTGTCATTATGTTGTAGGGGAGGTTCCCATACAAGTGCGTTCTTGTGAGGGGCGTGAGGCCAAGGATGTTCCCAAACCTCAGGAGAATACACGAGTACTGGAACCTCCCCTTACATGTAAAACAACTCTCTTTTTATTGGGCCCGACCCCCACAGGGACAGGGACTATTGCATTGGATCCAACTTTTGGAAGTTTTACCTTATTAGAACCAGTTTCATATCACGTGAACTACTTTCTTTGATGAAAGTGTTTAGACTGTTTAGATTGGAATGGATTGTTTTGGTGTTGAGAGTGTGGACACAGTAGGTAGATGTACAACATCTTATCTATTGGCAGGGCCAGTGTGTTTGTGATGCCTTGTTTTAGAGTACATGTCTGTATGTGGATGGAAGGAAGGAAGGAAAGGCTCCACAAAACTGCAGCACAGAAGCTACCAAAATCCCGTGCTTGTAGATATTGATGATCCTCAGGTACATATATATTTTTCTTCATGAAGCCCACCCGCTCGTGTAATCACCTCTCCTCATTCGCAGTTGTCATCCTCAATGGTTGCAAAACACCAGTTGCTCTCAGATCGTATGACATTACAATTATAAGCTATACAACACATGAATGACTATGGTGGAGTGAGAAGTAAAGAATATGAAACCGACGAGAGCAATTATATACACAGTTAGTTACCTCTGACTACAGCAAGTTTGGCACTAATCAATTCGCTAAGAATGCCAGCTGAAATGCCTAAAGAGCAGTTCACCAAAAATTCTAAAAGAATTCAACCCTAATTCAAAACACACGATAACTTTGGAAGTTATTGGAGGACTTTAGCATTACTTAAGTGCAACTATTATTGTTGAAACTCTGAAATATTCAAATTGGGGTTGCCGCACCCCCCTTTTTTTGTCATGAAAAATTTATGATTTTGACAAGATTTGCCAAACATGAGTTGGTAGGTAAGGTATATCGATCAATAATTTACCTTTACTACCAAGGTTCCTTTTGAAAGAGTGAAATGAACTCTAGCTGCTGCCTTCTTCACGGCTTATAGCACAGCACTAACCCCCCCTTCTTCTATTGCACACTCCCTTAAAACCCCCTTCTACTGCACACCCTTGACCTGCATCCACCTCTTTTAGCTCTTTCTCATACACCTTGGATCATAAGCATAATGCAGAGTCCAATGTCCAAGGTGTAATGCCCATAAAGCATGGCTTTCGCATGCCTAACAAGGGGTGTGTCACACTATGGTCTTGCCATTTATATTAAAAAGCATCTTAATGCAAAAGAAGAATTATGGAAACTCAAATATTTCACCATAGCAAAAATATAATCTTCAAAAAAATCCTCTAAAAGAAACCAAAATCCTTCCAGATATTATAACACTCTATAACTATTAATCTCAAGTTTCAACACAAGCCAAAATATCATCTTTCAGAAATCCTCATATAAAAATAGACCTATTATTTATTACCTAGGGGGGGCCAGAATCCCTTAAGCTCCTATACTCTATAATGAATCTAAACACAATATCCTTCTTGCCTTGGTAGGAAAGGCCAACAAATGAGGAGCTTAAGGGATTTTGGCCCCTAGGTAATAATAGGTCTATTTTGATATAAGGATTTTTGAAAGATGATGTTTTGGCTTGTCTTGAAAATTGAGATGAGGGATAGAGTTATAATATCTTGAAGGATTTTGGTTTCTTTTAGAATTTTTTTTGAAAATTACATTTTCACATGGTGAAATATTTTGAGTTTTCATAATTCTTCTTTTGCCTTAAGATACTTTTTAATGCAAATGGCAAGGCCAAAGTGTAATACACCCCTTGTTATGATTTGGGGAATTGAACAAAGAATGATTGGATACCCTCCCTTCCCCTATGTATAGATATCTCCAATATCCTTCCTTATCTAGGAGGGATATTCATGGATACAAGATGCCCTCCAAAATACACTAGCAAATTCCTTTGTATGTTTTTTACAAGTTACATGATTTCCAAAAATTGTATCATTATACACCTAAAAGTATAGGGTACTCAAAATGATACCCCCCACACTTTTGACACTAGTGGTTGGCACACAATGGCCAAATTCCAAGTGATTGTTATTGAATTATTAAATGATACATATTATTCATGAAAACTTGGAGGACACGTGTACATCAACTATCGACCAATCATGAAAAAACCTTGTTGGTAACATGGGTCAAACTTTAGTGGAAAGTTGAGCAATTGAATCGGCCTTATGAGGGTGGTGGTTAGAAAACAACCATCTCTCAAACTCAAGCAACAATCACTTGGGTGGTGAGAAGGCACACTCGATCACACATCATGCCAATTTGATTATTTCTACTTTTGCATTCACATATACATTTGGATTTGGATTTTTGTGTGTGTTCATTTGTGCATTGTCATGTACTTTTAATGTACAATTTTAAATTTGATAGATTTTGGGTTATTTTTTAAGTTTCTTCTTTGGAAAGAAACTCATATAAAAGTACCTTTGGGAAGGATCTGTAGTGTTTCTTTTTTGCATGAATGAATTTGGATATTGTTCCACCGATATTCTATTTTTCAAGAATGATGTGAGAGGGGTGTCAATTCATGATCTCATGCAACAATATCAACATTTCATCTTTCAATTCAAAAAGCTTGGAAATAATGCCAACAAAAATTGGACCTATAAAACAAGTATGAAATGCTTAGAACACTTGTTGCCTCTCTTTCCTCTTGTTGCTTTTTGAAAAGTGGTGATATTAGGTGTTATTATGTAATTTTGGGCGTACAAGGGTAAGAGCAACAATTGTTAAATTTTAGATAGATGGTGCGTTTAAATAAAAACAATGGTTAAGGTTAGAGCAAATTTGGGTTTTGAAGTTGCTCAACCCTAACTTTATTGTAATAAGTTTTAGAAATGTAAACCTAAACTCTAAACCCTTTTTTTCCTCCTTTTGTGCTTTTGTAAGTTAAGGAAAGTTGCAAAAAATCATAAGAGAATGAGGAAATGAGAATTTTGGAGACAACATCATGTTGATTGGAGAGCAAAAAGAGATCCAACTTGGTAGTTATGGAGGAAATTGAAAAAAAAAGACAAAAGAAAGGAAAAGGCACAACACGTGAGAGGGGGGAGAAACAAGGGGATATAGGAAGTGCAAAGGGGATTTAGCCCCATAGGAAGATCTGAAAATAGTGGCGATCCATCAATCCATAAGAAGAAGATGTAGCCAAATATGGCTATAAACCAGACATGGAGAATAAGTTTTTCAAATTATCCTTTTATATTTCTGGCTATTTAATGGAACTAAATATAACAATTTGACAATTTATTTATTTTTTCTGAATTTTGGCAATTAAAACCCCCAAGGAAAAAAATCCTAATTTTTTATTAATTTATCATTTTCATCAGTTTTGAAAGACTCTACTAGTGGTGCGGCTGTGTTTCCATAGCCATTCCAAATAAAAAAAACATTTTAAACAAGAGATAGCTGGGCTTCCTTTTATGCACATGCATGTCCAAGTAGAAAAAGACATGGAAGGTAAGGAACATCCAAAGCTGAACCGAAAAACGATCATTTCCCATTGGATTGCAATCTTCCATGAAACACAAAAAATTAGGTTTATCTACCGGAGGAAGAAAAGCAACCCAAAACAATCACTGGGCAAAAGAGAGACCAAAAAACAATTATGGACTTGTTATGGGAAAAATACACTACTACTCTCACAAGATTGCTACTCCTTTACATGCTCGGGATTGCAATCATGTGGGGGGAGACCTTTTTCCGTTATTATAACGAATGAGTGGGAGAGTGTGTTCCGTGCTTCCAAGTTCCGAATGTAATAAGTAACTCATGATGTAGCTTAATGTTTCAATTCACATTAAAGGCTACATATGTACATGACAATTCCACAATTTGTAGGTTAGTTAAATTGTAGAATTGTCGTCGACATGGGCTGACATGGGGCTTACTCCATACACTAGGTATATACTTCATAGATAGAAGACCCCATAGACATGCACAAGATAAAGTGTCATGGCACCAAAGAGATATCACCAAATAATCACTTTTCAACAAGCAACAAGAGGAAAGAGACAAGTCTTGGTTACAATTGTGGGCACTACTAGGTCAAATCTTGTCACTTAAACCACATTCAACTTAGGGTTAGGGTTTATTTTCAACATATTATTTCAGCATCATGGTTAGAAAGGTTGAAAGTTTAGATGATATGAATCTCCATGTTATTTAGGATGCAAATCTAAAGTTTAGACTTTAATGTAACATTTTTCTTTTGGGATTGGGATTTTTCTTTCAAACAAAAGGGTTAGGATTCTTGGTCAACTTCTTTGTGTGTAGGTGGTGTTCTAAACATTTCATCCTTCTTTTATAAGTCCAATTTTTGTTTGGAATTAAAAGATAAAATGTTGTTGTCAATGCATGAGATCATGAGTTGACAAACCCTCTTACATCATTCTTGAAAAATAGAATATTGGTGGAATAATATCCAAATTTATCCATGCAAAAAACACTACAAATCCTTCCAAAAATTAATAATTATATGAGTTTCTTTCCAAACAAGAAACTAAAAAATAACCCAAAATCCATAAATAATAAATAATTTACATTAAAAGTATATGACAATGCACAAATGAACACAAAAAAAAATCCAAATCCAAATGTATATGTGAATGCAAAAGTAGAAATAGTCAAATTGGCACGATGTGTGATCGAGTGTGCCTCCTCACACAAGTGATTGTTGCTTGAGTTTGAGAGATGGTTGTTTACTAACCACCACCCTCATAAGGCCAATTCTATTGCTCAACTTTCCACTAAAGCTTGACCCAAGTAACCAACAAGGGCTTTTTCATGATTCATTGATAGTTGATATACATGTGCCCTACAAGATTTCATGAATAATATGTATCATTTAATAATTCAATAACAACCACTAGAAATTGTGTGCCAACCACTAGGGTGTATGTGATTGTCAAAAGTAGGGTATCATATTTGAGTGCCTACACTTGTTGGTAAAAAATGACATGATTTTTTGGGCATCATGTAACTTGTAAAGCATATAGAGAAATTCGCTAATGTATGTGGAGGGTACCTTTGTATCCATGCATTTTATGGATATTAGAGATGCCCATTAAGGTATTGCTGAACCCTAAGCCAGTACTTTTTTATGTTGATATATAGTCCACAAGCCCTCTTGACCTGTATTTTAGTGTATTTAGCATATTAAAAAAAAATCTATTCTTTTCCTTTCTTTAAAAAATTCGGGGTTTATTGAAACTTTGCCAAGTTGAAAGTAACACCTTACTCTTAATAGGAGTATCTTTCCTCATTGTTATTAAAAAAAACATTTTCCTTGTGGTCATTTGAGACCTTCCAAGAATTGAACTATTCTTTGTGCATTGTGTAAAGGATGGAACTGGTAGTCACATCTTGTGCCTATTGGGTGGATTACTTTGGTTCTAAACTAAAATAATTTTTAATTTTTAATATTGCATTTTATAAAACATGTTAGATAATTTAAGCTATTTGTTAACTCCCCTCTTGGTATGGACTATAAATTTCATGGTTACCAATAAAAATTTCATCTATTCAAACTAATTTTTTTATCTTTCATCATCCCTCACATTTTCAACTAAAACAAAAAAAATCAAAAATCAAACAAATACTTGGTGCCAAAATTCAATGTAAACATGAAATTTTTAATTAAGTTTAGGGTGATTTAAATATTTGGATATCACAAGTATAATAATAATAATAATAAATAATAATAATAATAATAATAATAAGGTTGAAAAGTCTTAGACTCCCTTCACATAATATCCCCAAACATGCACAAAGTGAGAATAAATAACACACAATAATACCTTGTAGTTTCCATGTGGGTCCCAATAGTTCATCATTATTTATATCAAATCTCACAATTGCAAGGAAAAAGGGATAAGTAGATAGGCTTGAAACATTCCCAATTATTATACATCATGGAACCATATTGATCATCATAACATTCTAGCCAACTTGATTTTCTACAACCTATTTTACAACTTGAGCACATTTGCTTAACAATTGTACAAAAAATACTTTAAATTTTCTTGAGTTGGCTTCAACAAAACTTCTTTCCCTATATCATTGAACCATCTTTGGCTAACATTTGATGCCTTGAAAAAAATGTCAATACATTGAACACAAAAATCAAATAGGCTATTGTAATAGAATAAAAAAACTCAAATTGTACACGTATTTGTACATCATGTGATGATGTGCATTATATGGCATAACCTTCAACCCTTTCATGATTTTACATGAAAATGGACCTCATGGATGAAGTTGGCAACCTTCATAATATGAATAATGTGGATGAAATTGGGAAGACATACCCAACTAATGACCATATGGATGAGACTTTGATCACATCCACAAAAGCCCTAAATGGTTTAACACTTTTTAGTAATAGATTCATTGAATTCCAATGATGGCAAACAATCATAGAATGAAAAGAGTTTCTGAATTCCCAAGACTATTAAATGACAGATTTCTTCACGGCAATTAATGCAACAAATGATAAGAAAATGTCAAAGTTTTATACCATTATTAATTTGCCACCATAACATCAATAAATTCATCATAATAGCTTTCATTGCAAAATCTGGAGATGCTATATGCTACAAGATGATTTTTGTAATATAGCCCTTTTTTTTACCTTGCCTCAGGTAAATGTAAGCCAAGTTACTATATAAGTTGTTACTTTTACCATGTAATGAAGTTTTACCAAGTGTATACATTTTCCTTGGAATTTATCCATGAAAAAAGTTTTTCCTACCAACTAGTGAACAGTAATGGGTACTAGTGTTGGGTGGCTATCAACATCTTAGCATACATTGATGTTCAATTTTTGAAAAATCCATACCAGCCTTCTATTCGTATTAGGGTTTTTGTAAAAATCATACCGGCCTAGTACCATACCAGAATGGTATGTTTGGCAATTTTATGTATATTTGAAAAGTAAGATTCGGTGTTCAAAAAAATAATATTTGGCAATTTGGCAATTTTTAACAGAATTTTTTAAATTTGGCAACACACCAGAGCATCATTGTCGTCAACCTTTAGAGGGTGACGTTTAGTGTTTTTGAAGGTGCCATGCGTTACAAGCGAGCACGCTACAACATTGTCACACTAGGCTGACCTAAGTTTCACACTCCCTATTTCACAATGCAACCATTATGCCCCCCACAACTTGCCACAAGCAACTCCTCACATTGTCAAGCTTCGCATAACAACTTCCAAAATCATATAACAATGTGCCAAAATAACCTCCACACAACAGCAAATGACATTACTATTCAAAACAAACTTTTAAAGCCTTGTTAAAAAAAATTTTTAAAATGTTTAAGAATAACAAAGAGGAGCGCATGATCAATAATCATGTTGCAAGCAAGCTGCAGGTAAGAAATGACAAACTAGAATTGAGGCAAAAATGCTTGTGATTGTGAAGATTTATTCCAACTAATAGAAATCTTCGAGCTTAGTGTTCTAGCTTTGTCAAAATGTAAATCATGCCATTGATTGCGAATGAGCATGGGATGCATTCAATAGTAAGGGAAATGTGGGAGGTCATGGGCGAAAAAAACGCTAACGTCATCAATTTGCATTGATGAAACATACATAATTTCCTTGTATTTTGGCATTTTGCCACAATATTTTTTAAAAGTTTCAACAAGGCAATTGAATAATTTTCCAATTTTTTCCACTTTGATTTTTTAAAATATTTTTTTGTCAAACTTGCTATTTTGGTATGGTATTCATATTAGATCACTTTTAAAACTTTCATAGAAGCCTCATTTTCAATAGAGCTTGAAAGCCCATAACCATCAAAATATAAAATCTATGATGAAGGAAAACCCATTTCAAGGTTCAAATTCATTTTACACAAGGTTGAAAGACCAAGGGACTAGGGAAATGTAAATGGATGAAAAATCAGCATTAAATGCATTATAGATAATGTTTCATGGTCTAATGAACTTGTTAAAAAACCCACAAATCCATTAGAACATGTACTTAAAAAATCATGATTGGTCAAATTTTGATGATCCAAACTTAGATTTTTTAATAACTGTTTTTTTGGGAAGGGGGTTAAAAATTGTATATGAAATTGTATACATATTTAACTTGTGCAACTATGTTATAACTAAATCATTGCAATTATTATGCCACTACATTATAATTATTGTGTCATTACATTATAAGTATTATGTCACTATGTTGTAACTACATACGCAACAATGTGATGATGTGGCAATGATGTGTTGAAAAATCATCAATGAACACATGGCAATTCTAAATTTATTTTGATATTTAGTATTTATATTAATTTAATTTAGATCATTCAACTTAGGGCTAATAAAATGTGGACACTTGGCATTTGGGTCAATAGGTAGGTAGGCCTAAAGTAAATAGACATTATTACCTACATTTTTTAGGATAAAGTGGGTATGTAGTTAGGCCTAGGTAAATAGGTAGGTAGACTTAGGCTAGGTAGGTTGGTCGTTGGGGATAATCTTGTTTTATTTTAATTTTAGCCATTAAGGCCAAACCTTTTTTGATTGGCTTATTCCAAATGTCACTTGTTTTTCATAATTCGCTTAATTATTTATTTTACAAACTTGAAAGGTACAACAAAAATATGTGATAAAAAATTTAGTTGCATCATAGTTGTAACTCACTTACAACTATTATAAGACAAGCACGTGAACAAAAAATTAAGCTTTTATGCAACTTTAGGTCGTAATATATTGTCCTTATACCTTTCAAATGCAAAAGGTATTTTTAGACCTTGATTTGGCATAGTCACAACTATTGAAATTGTTCAAAAAATACACAAAATGAAGAAAACATGATGGTCAAAAGTGAGGTCAATGTTTGGTCATTAGCTTAATTAACATTTTAAAACTTAGCACTTTCGTTTTCTTCATGACTTTTTTGTGTTGTTCTTTTACCTCTAAAACTCCAATAGTTAATATAGATCTTAACTTGGTGCACTCAAAACATTTTAAATCATTGAAAACATATTAAAAACAAGATATGAAGTTTGAAATTAAAAGGTCATTTTCTTGAAAAACACACTATGTGATTTCCATATGCTTTGTGTTTCTTCTATGTTGTTCCTTTGCCTTTGGAATTGAAACATATAATGTAGAGATTACCTTAACATTCTCACGATCCTTTATGTTTCACAAAATAAACAATAAAAATCCAAAATTGTTTAATCACTGACCAACAATTGGTGATGGATGGTTCTACTTTAATATAGTCCATCTACTAGGTATACTAATTATTATAGTTCATAATATTCAATAATTAATAATATTAACTATCAATTTAAAATATATTATTAATGTATAATAATAATATTATTAAATAAAATTTTATGCTAATTATAAATTATTAACTTTTACTTATGTTAAGGCAGTTTATGGTAGCTTAGTTTTATATTATTATTATTTTAAATATTTATATTTATATTAATAATTAATATAATTATTTATATTATTGTAATTTGTAGTTGGGTACTTGCACAAAGATCCAATATAGTAGTTGTAAAGTTGTTAATGAGCCCTTCATTTAATCTAGTTGTATTGTAAATGTCATATGTGATTTTTATGCAACTTGCTAACAAAGTCAAACATGGTTGACCAAAACCGTATATTTGGTACGTATAATCATTCATATAGGGGTCCATCTTGGGATTAATATATAATTACAATAAAATTTTGCAAATTTTTTATATGTCATTTTACTTTTTTATTCCCCGTATTCTCATGGGATAGTTGCAACATAGTTGTAGATTAGTTGTTTCAAAGCTTTAGTTGCAAAGTAATGAAGTTTCAATGGAAACAATCTCTGATAGTGTATTCAAGTCCAAGGCTGATTTTTGGTTATCATGGGAAAAATATATACTTAGTTTTAAGATTGATACAACCCCAATATGAAATCGATATTACCTTTTGCCCCTAGTTTTTGTCTTTACCTTTTGTCTTTTGGCAAAATTTCACCAAATGGTGAATTATTTTTCAAATTGTTGAATTTTTAGTGTTTTTTTAGGTTCTTAATCACGAAATTTAATTTTAAAAATTGTCATATTTTATCCTAAATTCCAAAAAGGAACCAAAAATGTAAAAAGATGTTAATTTTTTTAATTTTATGTTTTTTAATTATGAAATTTGGCTAAATTGTCTTATGGATATGCCACTAATCCCTACCCTAGTAGGAAGGTTGGTCCCTATCAGACAAGGATTGGTATTAAATTAGTACCCATCTCAAATGATACCGGTGTTGTCTAATTTTTGAAAATGGGATTAGTATCAATCCATATACCATGGTTCCAACCTAATACATGTCCAATACTAATAAATAGTCATTACCTAACGATGTAAGACTTAGACTTCACTTTTGGTCCTTTTTTTAACAAATCATTTTTTTTTAAATTGGAAAATTTCTTTTCTATTGAAAATTTGACTAATTTTTCACAATTTTGAGATTGCAAAATTGAAAGAAAAACCTTGGTTATATAAATGTAAATGTCTAAAAACTAACAAAACCCACATTTGTGTAAGTGTAAAACAAACACATTAACATGCAATGCAATGGTTGTGTAATATAAATATAGAAACTAAAAAAGATAATAAAGTTATCTGTAGAGTCACCTTGTCTTTGGCCCTCCTTTCACCCCCTATCACCTTTTTCAATGGTATCCACAAAGTACCATATTACCATTTTTGGTTTGACATCAGAATAACTATTTTATTTTTTAAAATCGATTTTGGAGCAAAATGTTTTTTTTGAATTTTCAGCAAAACTTTATTTAAATTGAATTTTTTTGACAATGGCTTGAAATCGCTTAGAGTACATGTAACATTATATACACTAAAATGTTAAAACTACCTTGTAACAACTTCTTGAATTTTTTAATTCTTGAAGTTTGGCCCATGTTTTTTGGAGTGATCTTTGTAGCATTTGTGGAGTTATGTTTACTAACATTTGTGGAAAGAGATGTTTGCAAGGCAAAAAAGATGAAAATTTTATAAAATTTATACTAAATAGTCTTGTGCATGGGAGTGGAAATGGGTAAAGAAAAGCTACAACAAACCTTACTTACTGGTCTATTCAAGATAATTACAAGAGAAAAAATAAAGGATGTTTTGCATAAAGAAGTAGAAGACATCAATGAAAGTGCCAAGCAAAAAGCACCAATGCTAGAAAAAGTAGAAAAATGCCATGTTGTACATCCAATTTTTTTTTGTAACAACATTATAATTTGATAAACAAATCAAACATGAAGAAGGTGAAAAGGAAGTTATAGAGAAATAAGATGGAAGAAAACATAAACGAAAAAAAATCAAAAGGCTAGTATTGGTTTCATCCACATTTATGGCCCCCCATAGTAGTTGTAGTTCAAAAGTATGGCACAAATTCTAATGTTGTGCATTACTTGTGAACTGTTTACCAAAGTCCAAGAGTCAAATTCCATACAAAAAATTGGTAAAAAATAGTTTGTGGAGTTGGTTTACACCAAAAGGAAAACTCCGACCAAACTACTTGCAAATAGCACAACAAGGTATGAATGTTAAACATTTGAAGCATCATTTGCCATTCTTCGAAAAATAACCTACACTTCAAGATGATCTTGTCACAATGTTGCAAAAAATGAGAAGTGTTGGACAACCATTATCTACCTCTATTGTTCAAGCACTCTTAAGGGGTATGATAGAGCGCCTTGCTCTTGAGATTCTCTAAACTAGTCATGGGGGTTTCACATACAATTACAAGGGAATGGACAAGATAGTTTTTAAAACACTACATGAATTGGTTTTTTCGCATGGCAACCACTGTAGCTAGCAAAATGCCTTTGGCATGAACAAGGTCAAAACATGGCATTTAGAATAGCTTATAACTTCATGAAGTTGTATTCCATTCCTTCATGCCTTGTGGTCAACAATGACCAAATTGGGATCAACCTTGTTCCAATAGTTGAAAAAAGAACATGGGAAAACACAAAACACATTTAGGTGTTAGGGGTGGAGGATAAGAAACAAGTAACTATCGTGGTATCTTCTATTGCAAATGGATACCTAGTTCCTAGATAAGTTGTATTTATAAGTATTACATATAGATGATTACCACCTTCAAATGAGGGAAAAATCAACTACATTAGCTTTAGTTGGCATTTTACATTTAGTGAAAATCATTGGTCTACGTTGTAGACAACAAAAAACTTTGACAACAAGATTTTGCTCATTTACTTACGTAATCAAATCCAACAACTCAACTTACAAGAAAACCAAAAACTTGTATGGCTAATCGATTGTTGGAGTGTTCACAAGAGTAAACAATTTGTTATATATATAAAGGGACACCCTAACATCCTTGTTGTGTTTGTTCCTACAAATTGTACTAGTGAATTGCAACCTGTAAATGTAATGATACAAAGACCTTTGAAACAAGCTTTCAAAGTCAATTTTAACAAATGGATTGTAAATATCATGAAACACCAAATTTGCGAAGGGAAGGAGCTGCACATTGATTTGAAAATGAGTAACCTCAACCTAAAATTTATGGGTGGCTTCATGCAACTTGGACACAAGTCCAAGGAAAGGAGGAAATGATAATTAAAGGTTGGCGGAAAACTAAGATTACGAACGCTTTCACATTAGAATTTCAAGTAGTTGCAATGGAAGCCAATGAACTTACTCCTCTCTTTACGTTTACTTCGGAAGTTGAAGAAAACAATCATGGCATAGAAGACAATGATGCAGATCCTATAGATTCCATTGTAGTAGTGATTGAAAATTGTTTATAGCCTAGTTGTATTCCACTTTCAATTACAACCAGAGGTGACTCCACAATAGTTTTAGGTAGTGGCAAAGTGTCTAGATTAAAACATCAAGTTAGTTTCAATCAAAAGAAACTAGGCTAAGATTACATTCTTATGGAGATTACCTTACATTGTTAGGAAAATCCTTTTACAAGTTATTGTTGTCTTGAAAAACTTGATATGAAAACCTCTTTATAATTGTTGCATCCAAAGAAAAATTGATAAATTGAACAGATTGTTATAGTAAATGTGGGCAAATAGGAGAGTCATTATTTGATCAACCTTGATAGGAGAGTTTGCATGCTTTGCAAATTCAACATCAAGAGATGTGCCATTAATTTGTAGAGCTTTTTAGTTGATCAATTTACCTATTGTGAAACTTGAAGGAACCCATGGCATAAGCCATTTTCTTAGTCCTAAACTAAATCCCTAACAACATGTCATGTCTCTTATACATCTCCTTTTCAATGCTTTGAATGTCAAAATGAAGAAATTCAACCAAGCACGGGTAAACGATGAAAGTTTTGGGCCCTACCCCAACTGCATTTCCTTGATCATCATGTTGAATGAAAGATTGCAAAACATATGTGGAAAGAAAGTTCATTTAAGAAAACCTAGTTTCAAACTTTAAACATACATTTTCACCACCAAGATCAGACACCTTGGTTGAGAAGCATTTTAAGCAAACTAAATAGTTGAATAATCTACTTGACGAAAATAGTCACAAACACCTCCAAAACTTCCCCCCAAATTTTTTTTCTTATGATTAAAACTCTTTGTGTTGATTTGGTTTCTCATGCAACACTTCTCCAATCTTCACAAAAGCAACAAAGTGCCCAACAACAATGAAACAAAATTTCAAAGAGAGAGAGAGGAAGATGGGGGAAAAAAAAAAATACAACATTCAACAAGATGGAGAAGATGACATTTCTATTAGTCTAATATACAACTAGGGTGACATTACAACTAGACTAAAGGTTTTAGATAGTGAAGTTCTAGTCTTCTTCTTGTCATTGGTTCTTTGTCATTAATATCCCATATAAATGTATTGAAGCTACAACAATTTGCATCAAAACATTGATGCAATACCTAAAAGCTTACTACAAAAATGCAGCAATTTTTTTAATAAAAAATAGCTTAGGAATCTTATGAAATTTCGAGATTAGTGAACAATAATTTTTTAAATTTTCAACAAGAAGGACTTTAACTTTTTGAATTTTTGGCATTCAAAAAAAATAATATAATTTTTGCCAAACGTGACAAGGTACTACGACAATGAAATTTTATTAAATATAAATATGAAATGCTGAAACTTAGCATTTAATGCACAAGGTTTAAAAGTAATTATAATAGTTATACAAATAGGAGTAGTGAAAATATTTGTAACAGTAACAGAGACATTCAAGAAAAAAAAAAGACAAGTTCAGTTTACCACCAAAATTATGGTTTTTTGCGTTTCAACCCCTTTGGATGCTAATACATATTTTTTGTAGGTTTTTAAAAATCTTACCCCATCTATGACTAAACTTAAGGTTTTGGTGTTGTGTTTTCCTTAATATATAAATAACTCTCATAACTAAAAAACATGTAGACACAATATATTTCATGTCAAATGTTTACCAATTCTTTGCCAATACATTTTAAGGATGAAATACAATATGATTTTAAAAATCAAATATGCATATGTGGTGTATAATGAATGCACTGAATTAAAAAGTTAAAAAGCATCAATGTGAATAAAAATACATCAACAATTTACAAAGCCTTTTTACACACCCCAAATTCTTTATATTGGTTCATGTAAGTGTAACTATAATGAATATAATTGTATAAGTGTAGATCAATTACACTCACATGGTTATACACAATTATTTACACACCATTTACACTTAACCTCACATGTTTTCAATAAAGTTCCTAAGTTTATTCCCATGATTTTTCATGTGTCCTCCATGTTGTTCACAATAGCTTCATTTTTTATTCCACAAACATTGTCCAAAGTCTTCCTCTTTTAACTTATGTAAGTGGGCCAACTAGAGAAATTGTATAAATGTTATTTTAAGGTGTGTAAAGTTTGCAAACCTTTGTGTTGAATGGGGTAAAAGTTTTCAAACCTTTTTTCTTAATGATGAGCCAATCAAAGAACACCATTACAAAAAATAAACTTGGAGTTCACACACAAGTTACTACCTAATGTCCCAATAACTCCACTCACTACAATGCAATATTTATGAAGGTTGTTTGGAATTAAAGATATTTAGAAACTCCACCTTTCCATTTGGTGAAAGTTGGTTTTACACAACTTTTAACCATGAGTTGTAAATTATAACCATTTATTTGAATTCACATTTGTTTTAATTCATGTGTCCTTCAAGTGGGCTCTAATCCTCATGGTCAAATTTGGATCAATGTTGTTAAATTGAATATTCAGTTAAATTGTTTCTAAATATTATAAAGACCCCATGTTTAAACTATGTACCCCAATCTCTACCCCACCCATTAGCCTAGCTCAAAACAACAATTTTGAAAATAAAAAATACATGTAACCAACGAAAAGATGCAGGATGCACCTCACAAATCTAGGATTTGTTTTTGGAACGGGGCAAGGGATTGTGAATGTTTTGTTTAGTCTTATTTGAGTTCATTGAAAAAACTTCAAGCTTTCAATAAATTTTTGCAATGTGTGAAACTTGACTTTTATTTTCAATAAAAGTTGTGTTTTACATGAACTTGCATGATGAGTTCATGTTTCGAAATCAACAAGCCATATGGACAATTTTTATTCTAGGTGTGTTATTTTTCTATTATTTTTTGTGCCCATTGGAAAAATTCCAAATTTTCAATAAGATATTCCATGTGTGAAATTTAACTTCTATTTTCAATAAACATTGTGTGATAAATGTGAATTCATGTTTTGCAATTAACAAACCATCTTGATAGTTTTTATTTTAGGATGGGTGAAAGGGTTTGTGAATGTTTTTTTCTTTTTTGGGGGGCCATGGGTAGCTTTTTTTTTGTTGCTTGGATTTTTTTTTCTTTTTTTCTTTTTTAAATTTGCTTTTGGTTTAAGATTTGGTTGAGGATGAAAATTATGTGTTTTCATAAAGCTTTTAGAAGAGAGAAAGGCAAAAGGGAATTGAAAGAGGATGAAAAACATTCAGAGGTTAACATCACATATTAATATGGATTGTTATGACATTCTTAAAGAGCCATGTTCAATATTTATAGACTTGTTTCCAAATCATGGTTTAAAAAATTTGTTAAAATTTCCAACTTTTCATTAAGTTTTGCCATGTGTGAAATTTGACTTTTGTAAATAAAAGTTGTGTTCTATATGAACTTGCAAGCATGAATTCTTATTTTGCAATTAGCAATCCATCTGAACAATTTTTATTCTAGTTGTGTCATATCTTGAACCTTGCATTTTATGTTTTGATAATAAGGCCAATGAAAGAACTAAAAGAAAGGGGGGAAAAAAAGTGTATGTTATACACCAATGTTGGTGGGTATGAAAAAATTACTAAAAATCGAGGAGGGTTTCAAGTTGGGTGTTAAGTTGAATATTTCACAATATTACCCAGAGTCATACTCTATTTGAAACCCGTTCACTAATTTTCACTAGATTGAAAATCATTCACTTGAAACCCTATTTTTTAAATTAACATTGATACCTTATCAAGGTATTAAAAAAATAGTAGAGTCAAGGTTTTAAATTTTGCAAAGTATTTTACTTTGATACATTCAATCATCATTTTAATTTTTAAAATATTAAATCTCAATATGAAACCTTGGGCTAAAACTCAACATTTAACACACAAGATTTGAAAATGAATATAGTAGTTGTGCAAGTAATAATGAGGAAAATATGTGTAACAATAATGGAGGCACTTAGGAAATAAATACATGATGAAACTCAATTTATCATAAGATTGATGATTTCTTGAGTTTCACCTTGTTGAATGCTCATTCGTGAAAACTACCTTTAAACATCAATGAATTTGAAATGTGTGAAACTCAATAGTTTGAAACCCAAGTGAACTCAAATTCTCAAATTCCTTGAATCTTATGAATTCAAAAAACCAAGGCAGGTCTTATAAACTTTTCTAAAACCTGAACTCAATGAATCTTTTAAAAAAAACCCTAAGAACCGCCCAACATTGTTATGCACCCACAACTAATTAAAATTAAATCACACTAATTAATATGTTAACATCATCATTCAAACTTTGGGAATAAGGTCTCTTAGTCCAAATCTAACATTATATGGGTTTAATTTGGCCAATAACAGGCCTCAAAGAAAAAGGTGAAGGTAGCAAGCAATGTGGGTGCTAGTTCACCATAGCTAAATTGGTGCTTTGCATGTTTTTCCTTAATTGCTTTAGTGAAGAAGTACTTACATGTTGCATGCAAATAAGTTGCACATTTTGTTGCAAGTCAAAAGACACGCAAGAGAATGCATGTCTTTTGACATGGAAAAGAGAGTGTGCATTTTTTCACTTCTAGCAAAGTGCATTTGTGTCAATAACACACAATTTCATCCATCATAAATCTCAATCAATAGTGTCAATTATGTGTATAAATTGCATATTAATATTGTCAATTACATGAACAAATTTCATTCATGCTCCTCATATCAAAAAGACATAATTCTAACACATTCCTCGTAACCCTTTTTTGAATTTGTGACTTTTTTTTTTTGTTTCAATAATTTTCTTAAAAAAATTCAACTCTTGATTTTAAAATTTGAAACTAGTTTCAGTTTCACCTTGAGTTTACATATGGTCCAAGATAATGTATTTGTGTGGCCAGTTGCCAAGTCTCTTGAGAATAGGTAGGTAACATGGTTTGCTATTTTTAGTTGGTGGCATTCATTCTCAGAACATGGTGTTTTGGCTCTCTTTCCAAATGATTTGGATCAAAAGTTATTCCCCAATCCCAAAAATGACAAAATGTACACACAATCTTAGCAACTCTATCATTCCATTCAGAACACAACAAAATTTAGCAGACTTGTGGGTGGGAGGAGACACTCACTTTGGTACCTTCGCCTTTTTCTTTTTTTTTTTTGGTAGTGAGGCCTCTCAGTGACCATATTAAGCTCAAAAAATTGTTAGATTTGAACTCAGGGACCCTGATTTTGTCGAAGTATGAGGGATATTTATGATATTTAAAAATAATTTAAATGGATTTTGGGAATTCTACCATGGTACCCAAAGTGGGTGCTGATGCTCCCAAGGCCTGCCACTATATGCATACGAGAGGTGTTAGTGGAGATGCTCTCGAAAATCTTGAGTGTACCGAGTGGACTCTTTCCTTTGCAAATAGGGGGCGATGTTTTGTTTTTGGTATCACAAGGGGAAAAAATGAAAAAAATATTTTGTTGCGCTTACTTCAGGTTCGGTAATGCCCTCGAAGTAAGGTGTTTTTAAAAATAAGTGCCTACCGGAGACTGAGGGGTTAATTATTAAGGGAACACGTCACTCGGAGGGATGGCATTACCCTACTCTACTCTTTCCGCCTTTGGGCTCATGCCTGGAAAAACTTCATGCCTCATTGTAGACAGCATCAATGTCATCTTGCACATCTCTATTGCTTCAAGTGTAGCCCGAGTGTGAACACATTTTATTTATTTATTTTTTTCCACATTCTCAAAATCAAAAAATTTCTAAATTCAATAATGTGAACACATTGAGGGAGGGCTCAACTGATTTTTCCTTTCAAAACCCCCAAACCCAAATTTTGAAGCCCCATGGTTTGGAAGATATTGCCGTGACAAACAAACAAAACAAGGGGGGTGTCTCACTCTGTGGCCTTGCCATTTACATTAAAAAGTATCTTAAGGCAAAAGAACAATTATGGAAATTCAAATATTTCACCATGAAAAAATATAACCTTAAAAAAAACCCTCTAAAAGAAACCAAAATCCTTCAAGATATTAACACTCTATAATAACTAATCTCAAGTTTCAACACAAGTCAAAATATCATCTTTCAAAAATCCTCATATAAAAATATATAGACCTATTATTTATTACCTAGGGGGGGCCAAAATCCCTTAAGCTACTGTACTCTATAATGAATCTAAAACACAATATCCTTCTCGCCTTGGTAGGCAAAGCCAACAACAAACTACCTTGCTTCAGAGATAGACTTTCAAGCTATTATCTTCTAAAGGTATTCTTCAATCTACAGAAAGGACAAAACTGAAAGAAAATAGGCAAATCTGAAATCAAAGAAAGCCCTTTAGGTCTTGAATGCTGCATTGCTAGACAGTACAAAGCAGTGCTTTTGTACTGCTGGATTCTTTTTTTATTCTGTCTGCCCCTTGCCCAACTAAGATGAATGGGGATGATGTTCACACACATTTTGCAACCATGTCATGTTATGGGCAGGGTTTTAATTTTTTTAATTTTTTTTTTTTAATAATCAATTTTGTGATGTAGCTGAAGTGGTGATCATCCATAAGATGATTTTAGCCAGATTTGGTGATAGGAAAATATGAAAGTAGTAATTTTGCAACTTAAAAACTTGAAAAACACTAAATTTTAGCCAGTTTGAAATAATAATAATATGCCATTTGGCAAAAATTTCTCCAAAAAAAATGGTTTGACAACATATTTCAATCCTATAAATTTGGTGAAAAATTACTATGTATCCCTATTTTTGTTTTGTTTTTTTTTAAACAACAACACCAACAACAACAAAATGATGTTAAAGGTCTCATCATGTTAAAGGGTAAGAATCAAAGGAATCTACCAAGGAAGCTGCCAAAATTTATTGCCAAAATTTCATAACTTATTCTTTTTCACTGCACAAGTGGATTTTTAAAAGATAAAAATAAATTATTTGACACTCAAGTGTGAATCTTTTGTTTAAATAAAAAAAATACTAAAACATTTGGACATTTGAATCTTTGAATAGAGCACAAGGCTTGTAACCTAGTCCCTTACTTATTGTAAAAGACATTGTGTTTTTCACCATCCGACCAAAATGATTTTTAGAGTGAATGAACTAACACCCACCAATGCACCACCGTCCATTAGAAGCTTGTTATGATTCAAGTTGTCCTATGGAATAAATCCATAGACATGCAGAATACAATTTGGTGATGTACCTACCATCAATCCCTACCTCAGCTTTCACAAAGAGGGCACTCCATATTGTGCTTGTTGTGCTTTGGGGTGTTATTTTTTGTTTGTAATTCGATCCTTTCTTTTTTTTTCTTCTCTCACTCCCTTGCTAGTGTTTTCTCTTTAATTAATTAATTAATAATATTTAGTGAACAACACTTAGGCCTCTCGTTGTTGTGCAAAATTTATTTATTTTATCTATTTTTTTAAACATTTAGTGAACCCTAAACAACACTTAGGTCTCTCCCCCATTGTGCATTTTGAATTTTCGAGTGTTGTCTTTTGTTTGTACTTTTGAACCCCTCCCCTCCCCTCCCTCCCTCCCCCCCTTTTTTTTGCCTTCTTCTCTTGCTCCCTTGCTAAGTGAGCAACAAGTTTTTTCTTTCTTTATTTATTTAACATTTAGTGAACAACACTTCAACACTTTGCTTTTGGGTAGATGTGAGCTTGTTTGTATTTTGTGTATGTTGAACAAAAAAGATCCCCCAATAAGTGTACAACAACATACACAAACACACAACTCTCACTCTATATATATAATCAAAGACTTTTGATTGTCTTATTATATCCCATTTTTGACAATGAGCTTGAGAATTGTGTGGCACACAATGTGATGAAATTAATGTAAGCACACCTCATCCAACTACCCCAATTTATCCACACTTTATGCGTGGCTCTTCTTTGTCTTCTAGGTACTAACTCCTAACCAAAAAGGATGTCACAAAAATGAAGATGCCCAATGCCCATAGTTGAGCCCTTCTTCTCATATCTCATTTTGTTTATTATTAGTAACTGAGAGTGGATTCAATTAGGCCAATACCTAATTGAGTTAAAAGAGCTTCAAACTTCAGTTCTTTCAAGCATTATAATTTGGGGAGGGGGGAGGATAGAGGGGGGGCACAAATGACTTCAAAGGGTTCATACCTCAACTACTTCCTATTTTAAAGGCAACAACCATGTGCATTGTGAACAAGCCAAAACTAATCCCATTAACTTGCAAAATCTAGTTTCTTTCAAAAGATGTAGGTGTGAATTACACTCCAATTTTCAAATCCCAAAATTTGGGGGTCTGATTTTGGTTTTATTTTGACAATTATTACTTTGCGACAATGTAAAACACGAGTGCACTTTTGTCCTCTAATGTATCGCTAGCCAAATATGTTAACATCTATGGTGAATGATTATGCCACTTTGTTGTGCACATTCAAAAGCGTACTAGGCTAGGTAAGCTTGGTGTTCTTCAACCTACGGCATGTAATGTGGGTGACAATTCATAATCTTTTAAACAAGAAGATTATATGTTCCATAATTTTCTCAAGTTGAAGATTATGGTGTACAATTCTCCAAACTGGAAGATTACACATTACAATAAAGGTTCCCATGTTGTTTCCATTGTCATTTCATGGTGCATCATAAGCATTCACCAAAGATATTAATGCAATGGAATGGGTTCACAAATGCCCATACATTGAGTGTGTTGCCTATCTTACCCTAGAAAACTTGTCATGGGCAGGTTACCAAGCATATAAGGCAATTGCTTGCCCATTCCATAGTACATAGATTTTTTTCAACTTAAAACACTAAGGGAATATTATATGAATTTATGAAACATGAGCAATTGTCAAGTAAGATTTCACTTCATAAAACATGTCATGAGCCTATGATGTCCTTATTCCTTGAGAGGATCCCCCTTTCTAACTATGGCAATGGGAGCAATATAATTGCCCAACCTTTGACAAGGACTAAACATAAGTAACAAATTAAATGCATTGATTTTTGACACAAAAATATGCATGCTCACCAATGACGCCTAGTAGGAAATTAATTTGAAAAATTGGTATGACTATCCTCAATTACAATTTTTCAATAAGTAAAATGGTGTGGCCATGGATTGATCATCTCTACTTTAAGTGGGAGGTCTTGCCTTCAAATCTTTCATCATTTTCATCTTCATCCCATATGAGCTTCTTTTAGAAAAACGAGAAAATATAACAAGCAATTTGTCATGCAATGCTCTTGTTGGCCTGGGAAATGACCAAAGTAGAGACAAAGAAGGAACATAATTTGCAATTTCTTAAAACCATCAAATAAATGCTTTAAAATGTTTCAAAGGTTGCAAAATAGATTAAAACTTATGGAACAATGTTGCAACATGGACAAAAAATTGGGAATAACATTTGCATCATGGATGAAATAAAAAGAAAAAACTTACAAAATGGATGAAAAGTTTATTTATTTTTCCATATTAAATGGAAATTTATATAATGGATGAAAAGTTCAAGATGAAAGATGAAAACATGATAAATGAAGCGACACATCTAACCATTGTCAAACATTCCAAAACTTCTATGGCCTTGTATCCCTAATGGAAATGTAGTTAAGGTCCTTTGGGAAAATGTGATCCTCATTTCTCTTCCCCCTTGAGAAACTTTTTATTCTCACTTGGGCAACTTGAACACCCCAGAAGTGGGGCCAAGTTTCAAATTGAAAACATCTCAAGACCATGGTTTCCCCAAATGACCAAGAAGGGGAAGAGTTCATTTGAGGAATCCATCTTGGGAAGAAGATATATACTGAGAAAAACATTCAAACTAAAAATCTATACTTTAAAAAAGTGATTCTTAACCATTGCACCACTCTCTAATTTTTTTAAAAGATGTGCAAGCAATGATACTTAATACATTTATGAAAATTTGAATACAATCAAAACTTTCCAACTAGAACTTAATCTCCAACAATGTTGAGCCCAATGTTGCATTTAATTTGTCACTTTCATTTAGTGTTAGTCTTGACCTTCTCCTTAAATTTCAATTTTTCACATGATTTTTCAAAAGTCAATTGCTTCATCCATCATATTATAGAAATTATATTCTATTAGATTAAGGTTTAATAATGGTATTATGTGAATGGTTTAATAATGTATTATGTGAAGGTTAGGCCAATGTTTAAATAGTTTCACAATTTGACTTGGTTAGTTGCTTGTTTCATAAGAGCATGCCCAATAGTGGGCATTATATGTTTGACCTAAAAATATTATTCGGACTTGCTTGCAAAGCCCAACTAGATAGTGTGGTTGTACTAAAAAATGTGGCTCATCAAAAAGCCAACAAGATAGGCCTTACATCCTAGAATTTAGGTGGGCGAAGTTGATGACCCCCAAGCTTGTTTTCTTCAAGCTTCACACATATATATCACACACAAAAATTATGTTAGGCATTCTCAAAAATCAATGACAATTTTAGACCTAATGTATGCATGTGATTATGATCATGGACTTCAACCAAAAGGGAGGAATTGACATTTGTAATGTACACACAAGGCAGAAAAGACCTTGAAAGTTTGCAAATTTAACCATCAAAGTTAGATTTGATTGAACATCTATGAGCCCTTCAGAACATCAATATTTACAAGATTAAAAGCTTAACACAAATAATGCTAAACTATAAACATCCTCACCCATTTCATTTTGATAGTTTAATTTCAAATTCATTGTAGATTAGTGCATAGGGCATGTGTGACCATTGGAGGGTTAAAAGGTCTTGGACTTGTGTTAGAGGTGTTGGACTTGTGTTCACACCAAAAGTAGGCTTTAGTGTGCTTGTCATGTCAACATTAGTTGTTAAACGAACGGAATTATTGCATTCAACCAAACAATGTTGGAATTTAACAAGCTCCTCCTATCAAAGTAATTATAAGTATATTTTCTTGCATCTACTTATGTCAAAGCATCATTAGGCATGGTGAAAGATGGCCAACATCTGCACATGAGGCACATTCTTGGGTGAAAGCACATTGTAATGAACAAAAAATGTTACAAATATTTAATTTTTTTGAATTATGTGTATTTGAACTTCCACCAAGCCAATATTAATACATATTTTCATAAATTCTACTCATAATAATGTTTCAAAACCCAAAAGATAAAAGTTTTCAATTATATATATATATATAGAATAATTAAAAAGTACATTTGTAAGAATACATTACACAACACTTGTAAAATATATATTTTAAAAACACTCCAACGATTGCCAAAAGTGACGAAATTCTTAATTATGTATTGAATGAGTTGACTGTACCATTTCAATTCCATATAAACAATTCCATTCATCTGATTTCACAAAAGATTATTTGGTTAATGTTTTTCATTCAAATGAACACAAATGTGTGAATTTATTTTTGTTATTCTATTTTTAAGAGTAACAAGAATTATGTTGAAGGCTTTATGTCAAAATTTCATTTTATATGTTTCTCAACACATTAAATAAATGAAAGATAAATTGACCTCAAAATAATACAACATGTGTTTTAAACAGAGTACATTTTTTTGGCTCAAGTTGTCCCCTTTTTATTAGTGTGCTTTAAACCTACTAGAGTTTTTTGAGTTTTTTGTTCTTGTTTCACTACATTTTTGCCCTATAGTTGTTTGGTTAATGCTACACCTTACAACTATATGTCTTGAAAAATTAAGATACAACTAGTTTGCAACTTTACAATATAAATATAAAATTTTAAAATATTATTTTCATGTCAAAAAACCAAGTTTTATGGCAGTTGCAAGTGGGTCATTGGTTTGACATGTCACTTGCTAGGTGGAAGATTTTGGCCAACATTGTTTGGCATTATGTTCTAATTCCAAAAAATTTGTAGAATGTGCAACTTTAATCCCAAGGGTCAAAGGTGTAGACTATATGAACATGTCATATTTGCAATTTTGCCAATGTGCAAATACAAGGTATCCTGCACATTGCCAAATCACTCATGTAATCATTAATTAATTCATAATTAATTCCAACTAAAATGCAACTAAGCTTCAAATACATATTAAATATAAATAAATTTCAACTACCTACACAAATTTGAAGTTTGCGTGGGATATGCAAGGACATGGCACTATTACAAAATGTGGGTGCAGTTCATTAATCCTCGTTCATTAGATTAATGAATTCATTACTTCTTCACTAGTCCCTGTTCACTATAACCAGTGAAATCACTCAAAATTCAGTGAAAGCACTTGGCGTACATGGACACCTTTTGTTGTAGTGTGGACACATGGCCATAACTTTTAATAAATTTCTTCAAGCTTACATTGACAATTACCATGCATTTGAATTCAAAACCAATAAGAAAGGAAAAAGTTGCTCTTAAGCTCGTTGGTTTTTTTAATGTCAAATAATTAAAAAATAACCATTATATGATTTTTTTTTCATTTTAAACTTTTAGTTTAGAAAATGAAAAAGTTGAATTGGTAAAAAGAAAAATTGTCCTTCCTATTTAAAGAACATGGAGTGAAAACATAATTTTTTGAAGTTTATTTGCTTGTTTGTAGAAACTTTTATTTATTTGTCTGATTAATTGATTAATATTAACAAAATTTGGTCATGATTGTGTGAAAAAAAAACAACTTTGGGTTTTGGTGTTCAATGAATAAAACATTTAAAACCATGTTGTTTTATGAATTATGATATATTGTCCATTGTCCTTGTGCATAAGATTATTATGTTGATCATTAATTTTATACAACTAAAATGAATTACTGATCATTTCTACCAAAGAAGGTCCCAAAATATCCAAATTTAGTTGACAAACGTGAAACTAAGTTTATATCTACATGTAGTGAAAGTCAACTTGAATGTATTCCAATTATGTTCAATGCATCTTATTTTTAAAATGAACAATTGTGTGTAAATTTAACTTTAGTTTAATCATTGTATAATTATGATTTTTTTTTTGTTGCATTTTGGTGATAAATCAATTGTGTGACAATGTGTGTATGTTGATTATAAATGCGATGTAGGTGCACTTACTCAATTTGAAAATACATATATCCAAATATTGTTGTACATAGCAAATTTAATCGGTCAAGAAATTTGAAAAAACAAATGTTAAATCAACAAAAAAGAAACTAATTGAACAAACTTAGTTATGATGTGTTGTCTTTGTTGCATTTCAATGTTAAGTTAATCATGACATTGTGTGTAAGTTGCTTGTATAGTAATTAAATGAGAGATTAGACTACTCAATTTTAGAATATTGACATTAAATTAATTTTCACATTGCAAGGAGGTCATTTTGACACTAATTATATAGACATCACTCCACATCTAGCATCATCTCACAACATAACCCACTATTTGATTGTAGACAAAGTGGATTTCTTATATAAAATAACAATGATCAACTTGTAACACATTGGAATAGTTTAGCATTAGAGATGTATACCATTAGGAAGAACTATCTTTGAAAATGATTTAATGGAAAGGTACATCATAGAATGACCAACGTTTGCCCAACTTCACTACTTAAAAAGTTTTGCTTAAGAATTAGCTAATCAAGTTGACATGGTAGAAGATGATTGGTTATTGTTAATGAATACAAAAAAGTTCCTATAATTAACAAGCTTACATACAATTTTTTTAAATTGAACTATGACTCAAGAAAATGTCATTTTACACTATTGTGTAAAGGCATATATATATAAATTATTTTCAAGAAAACATCATTTTCAAATCAATCCAAATCATTTTAAAACAAGGATATAAATGAAAGCATTGATCATAATGTTTTTGGGTACCTTAAAATCATTTGAAACTTATTCAAATGTTCTTAGAATATATTCAAAACATTATTATATATTTACACCAAGAGTTTTTAACATTAACTCAATTTACAATTTCAAAATGTGTCAAATTGGTTACAAATATTGATCATCTTATTATAAAATTAATTTTATATTATATTTTCTAACATTGAATGTAAATACATAAAGCTCTCAAAAATTTGTCATTATTTGTGTAAGGAAATTATGTAATGGATTTCACAATAGACATTATTTCCAAATTGTAATTGGTTTGAACTTGCCATGAGGGGCAGAGTTAGTACCTAATGAGAAGAAGCTCTCATTTCCTTGAATTTCTATTGCCTCAATGCCATGACAGGCAACTATGGGCCACTTTACATGAGGGTCCAAAGTCTAGGGTCCTTTGAAATTAAGCAATCCTATTGGCTGAGAACCATAAATTAGACCCGTGAGCATTAGATGAGGGTCCAGGACCAAAAAAGTGGCAAATCAAGGCTAAACCTACATGTCTCCATTTTGGAGAGGAAATCAATTGGTTTGGACCCAAAAAAAAGAGCTCGAAATGAGAGCTGATGATTTGGAAAACCAATATGCAAAGTTAGGGTCCAAGGCAAGGTCCAACTCAACACAGGGTGAGATTCAAAAAAGCCTGTCAAAAAGTACATTAGCAGTGAAACTCAGAAAACCATCAATTTTGGTGATAAATTGAGTTTCATCCTGTCTTTCCTTTTTCCCTGAGCGCCTGCACTCAGAAAACCATCAATTTTGGTGATAAATTGAGTTTCATCCTGTCTTTCCTGAGCACCTGCACTGCTGCTACATATATTTTCACTGCTCCTTCCCAGGAATTTTTTTTCCCAAATTCCTCAAGTAGGTATACTGGCGAGGATCCTCAGCAGTAATTAGCAATAAATGGCGACTGTCTTGGTGGACTAGCATTTCTTTAAGGGTATTTATCCTGGATTTTCCTGGATTTAACGAACTCTTATATATTTTTGCATAAAAAGAATGTTACTGGAATCTAGCCATTTGTAGCCTGACAAGCAGGAATACCTTTTAAAATTTAATGCAATTGATTTATTTTTCAAATTCTTCTGTAAAATTATCACAAAAACTTCGTGTTGAGGAGATAACTTAGGACAAGCAACTCCAAAGTGTTCACTATGGGGCCCTGCACATTAAATTTCAGTGAACAAAACTGAACACATGCAGGTTGAGATCAACAAAATGGTTTTGGCCTAGCATTTTTGCATAGTTCAATAATGTTGGTAAACAACATAGCAAAGCCTAACACTTTCCAGAGATGAGTTTAATTAATATTATCTGACTGCTGCTCCCTATATCTGATTGGTCGCCAATCATAATGGTCGTTTGCTATTAATAGTCTCCCACCTATTTGCAGTCCCAATTCTAGTTTTTTTTTATGGATGAGCATTGAGGTCGGAAAATAAATAAAAAACGAAACTTGAATGTGAGAAATATTTTTACAGTGTCACGTACTGAGAGCGTCTCACCGGTGCTCATTATGTGAACCTACCAAAATATTTCTCACATCCAAGTTTAGTTATTAACTTTTTTGCAACCCCACCCATAAAACTGGAGAGAGAACTGCAAATAAGTGGGAATTACTAATAGCAAACCCCCTGGACCAATCATTATGATTCGCGAATCAAAAACAGGGAGCAGCAGTCAAATCATATTTATTACACTCTTGTGTAGGAGGCGCACAGCTTTGCTGCGCTTTTCACCAGCCTCAGCAAAGTTAGCAAATATGCTGGAGAAAAACTATTTTCCTGAGCCAAACCGTCATATGTTTACTTGTCTTCATCCAATTGTAATGTGCTGGCTCACATACGGGGATGCTCTGAGCACCTCCTGGGATGGTCTCAAAAGATGACCCTGCAAATTAAAATTAATGAGAAAGGTTAAAACATATTGGTTCGGCTCACCACATGGTTTTGGCCTCGCATTTCTGCACAATTTGGTAAGTTAGCACAATTTTCAAGCTGAGGCTGGTGAAAGGCACAGCAAAGCCTGACATGTACCAGAGAAGTGTGAAATAAATGTGATATGACTGTCAGTTGATTGGCCAATCATAATCATAATAATTGGCTGAGGTCATTGTCTATTAGTAGTCTCCCACCTATTTGCAGTCCCAGTTTTAGTTTCATATGGTGAGGTTGAAAAAAAAGAAAGAAAGTAAAAATAAATAAACTTGAATGGAAGCAATATTTTTGCCAAAGTCGTATACTGGACACACTTACTGGAGATGTGGTCTTCTTAGAGCTTCTCCAGGAGTGCGTCGCCAAAACTCATGTTCCAACCCTTTTTTAATATGGCACTTGTGAATACCAAAAGCAAACCTATTGCAAAAAATCTCCAAGCATAATTATATCAGATAAGCCTCACCCCATATATAAATCACTTATTCAAAAGGGCTCATTATGTTGGCATTCTTTTTGGCCTACCCCCTTTGATCATTCTCAAGGTTTTGTCTGTGACTACCATAAATCAAATAAAAAATTCAAATTATATATATAAATTGTAAAAATAATAATAATAATTCTTGGCCTACTCACTTTGATCATTCTCATAGTGTTGTCTTTGACTACCATAAATCAAAAAAGATTTCCAATTCATATATAATCAGCAAAAACAAAAGCTTTGTTGAGCAGGAAGATTTAGCCAAATTTGGTTGCACTCTAAATATAAAAGTAATTTTTAAAAAAAACATCATTCTTTTTTTTGGCTATGGTATTTGAATCATACACAGAAAACTGGCGATTTTTCTTAAATTTTGGTCTAAATCTGGCTATTGAAAATGATGTCGAGGAAGATTTAGCCAAATTTGGTTACACGCTAAATATAAAAGAAAAGTTTTTTAAATGTCTTGTTTTTTTGGCTGTGGTACTTAAATCATATAAAGAAAACTGGATTTTTTTTCTTCAATTTTGGTCTAAATCTGGCTATTGAAATTCTCCCCAAAAAAGAAACACTTGATTTTTTAGCACTTTTAATTTGTAATATAGATTTCTGGCTATAAATAGCCAGCGGGAAAAAAAGGCCGGTGCGGTTTTAAAGAGAGAGAGAGAGAGATGGTGGTGCGCTCGGCAGCATTATGGTGAGACTACTTGGACCGACATTACCTTCCCAACTACTCTCCAGGAATTGCGCAAATTTCCTAGTGCGCGTTTAACGTCCTCCTCCTGCTGCTGCGGCGAACTGCTTCTCCCTCCCTCGCTCGCTCGCTCGCTCGCTCGCTGGATGTCTGTTCTCGAGGAGTTCCGGTAAAGCCCGCAGCCTCCAATTCTCTGATGAATCCTCCCGCTCCTCCAATCCTCCTCTGTGGCGCTCGATAAGCCTTTAAGAAGAGTTGCAACCGAAGAGGATTCATGGAAAAAGTATGGCTGTGCCTGCACGGATTGTGTAGCTTCTTCTTCTGATGAGCGTGTAGGATCAGCCGAGAGCTAGCCTAAGAAGAAGAAGAAGAAGCAGCAGCAGCAGCAGCAGCAGCAGCAAAGGCAAAGGGAGAAAAAAGGAAAATTATGTCGGATCCAGGGCATTTTCTCAGTGCTGTTTTTTTCTTCTGTTTTCTCTCTTGTCGTCGTTCTGCTCCTTCTTTATGTTTGCAGATTTCCTGCACTTTCAGAACTACTACATGACTTTTATTTAGACAGATCTGCTTTTGCGCCCCTGAATGGATTGGACAAGAGAAATTGATCCGTTTCCTGGATATGCAGCTTGACTGCACAGCATATGTAAACTACAATTTCTTTGTTTGGAATTCATGAGCGATTTCCGCAGCGCTCCCGGGGTCTAGGACGTCGAATCTAGAGAGCAATTGTCGATAGATCTGGAGGGAAACAGCAGTTTGTTTCTTTTGGGATTGAAAATCATCCGCGTTTTTTTGTAGATTCTTTGGAGGAGCCAGGGCAATATTTGTGTCACTGGCTGGTTTCTCCATTGTGCTCTTGACTAGCTGCAGGACGTTTGAAGATACCCTACTACTAGGGCTACTCCTGATTGCAGTCTCCTCCTCCTCCTGTTTCTCGGCGTTGCAGAAAGATCTTGTTACAGTCGAACTTTTAGATCTTTTGCACGAGAATTCCAATTCTAGGAGTCGAAGTTTACAGTCTTGCTGATTTTGTTTGTCAGAACTTGCTGTCTGTCAATGTTTCCGTTTTCCAACATGATGTTAGCCTTAGCAGTCTGTACAACTCTTGGCATTTCGTTTATAATTCTTGCAACAAGAATCTTCAACAAGAAGATGAAGAAGCCGAAGTCCGACCGCAGCTTCATACCATCTCTCTCAGGAAAGCATATCTTCGTCACAGGTGCCTCTACTGGCATTGGCTTGTCGCTTTGCAAGAAGTCGCTGCAGGAAGGAGCATTCGTCACCTTGGTGGCTAGAAAGAGCGACAAACTGGAAGAGGCCGCCAGGTTTCTTGTCAAGGAGGTCCAGTGCAGCCCAGATCGAATTCTCACAAAGGTATGTACACATGAATGCTGCAGCTCCGGTACATTCTTCTTCCGACGACGGCGCTAGAGACGAGGAGCTGTCTATAGATCTCAATTTTCTATGATACTTCTGTGTCATTCACACATGCTCCTGGATTTTTCCGTTTCTCACCAGAACACAACACTTGTGCGCGGGGCTTTCTTTCTATAGATAGCAGATGTTGGAGACTATGCTGCCATTGCTCGCGTGATTGAGGAAGCATTGACATGGAGGCCAATTGATGTGTTGATCTGCAATGCGGGCATCACCCGAAGCGGATTCTTTGAGGACGTTTCTGTGGAAGATCTGAACGCCGTTGTTCAGACGAATCTGCTGGGCACCGTTTACCCAGTACACGCCGCATTACCGTCACTCAAAGAGCGCAGTCGTAGCCATCCGGTTGCTATCGTCTTCATCGGCAGTCTTGCGTCATTGGTAAGCTCTCATGATAGTTCTAAGGCTATATTTTCATTACGCTCCTGTGATCACAGATTTTGTGCTCACACTAGCTTTCCATTATGTTTTTTCAACTAGCTTTGTTCAGAGTCATCTCACAACTTTACTACCACCCCTCAAGCATTGACCAATTACAGGAGTTGTGAGAGCAATGAGTTAAACTTTGACTCGCCATACATACAGTGACATCTGTCCCATTTTCATAAAAACATTTGTTACTAGAGTTCCTAACATGATTAATTACATATTTTCACCACAGTTGCTGCTCTCCTGTGAGAAGTAGCGGTCCCCGGAGCAAGAAACAAGTCCCTACAAACAGTGGCTTCCCATTAGTCTGTTGTGAACACGGCAGCCGAATGGAAAGAGACCATAAGCCCACGAACGTTGTTCCTTTCGAAAGCCTGATTGTTCATTTTGAAACCCTGGTTTCCAGCAGACGTTTTTGTTTGCGCATGAAGAAACCAAAAATTTGCCAGATTCCCAAGAAAAAAATTTCCAAATCATCAGATTTTTATGATAAGTTCGAGCAAGTAGCCAAGAATATAAAATGATTCTGCTCTTTTCCATCATTCATATCTTGTATGTATCCATATTTGGCTAAGCTATTTTGTAGATGATCACCACTTTGACGACATCACAAAATCCCTTAAAAGAAACCCTGAGCTGAGGCTGGTGGTCAAGTAAATAAATAAGCTTAAACCTATGTTCTGTGACTGCTGCAGGCTTGGTTGTATGGAAGTTCTGTGTACACAGGCACCAAGCATGCCGTGAAAGGTATTGCAGAATCGCTGAAGATGGAGCTTGTTCCGTTCAACATGCGGGTCAACTTGGTGTGCCCAGGCTTCGTTGAGAGTGCGTTTTTGAACGATGGTACGTAGTACCCATCAAGCAAGTACTGCCACTAGTAGTAAAAAATGGGTTATCATGAAATGCACTTGTAACTGTTCTTGATGACTTTTGCCAGCTTGAATCCAGAACAAAAAATGAGTTAATATGGATTTTTAGGGTCTTGAGTATTCTCAAAATCATGGGTTTTCTCATTTTTTGTCATGGGGAATTACCCCCCTGAAGACCCATGATTTTTCATGTGAACAATTGGAAAATCTCCACTTCCCACATGCCCGCAAAAATGTTTCATTCTCTCCTTACTTGAATCTTGTTGTTCCTCATGCAGTTAGCACAGACCCAGAGCTTGTGGAAGGTATGAGATGGACTTGTCTGTATGACCGGAGGCGAGCAGAGTCAGCAGATGAGGTAGCCAAAACTTCAATTGCAGGTATCAAAGCAGGCTCCTTCTTGATCACCACCACCCCTTATCTGGGTTCTCTAATAGCAGTACTCACACGAGGATTTATTCCCAGTGAGTCCTTTGCCACCAACTTCCTAGAGGCTATAGCCTGCTTTACCTTTAGGATGCTAACCTTCGCGGTTTCCATTGGCATGAAATGGCAACTGATCAAAATTCATAGAAAAAATAACAGGCCTTGATCTAAGAGCTTCTAGTCAATGTTTATCTTTTGTGGGGCATGCGTTCAACTCCCATCTTATTATCCCCAATTCAGACACATGTAAGATTTGGGAAGTTTTTGGAATTACAATGCAACTTTGTTCCTTTTGTTTGCAAACAAATCAACTCTAAAGACTCTAGAATTTTCTGCAATTGATTTTTTATTTGTTTTGGAAAATTACAATCATTTAGGTCAGATCTGGGAGACAACTTTTCAGGACTGCAGGAAGATTGTCATACTGTAAGATGGTGGTGAATGAGTACTGTAACCATAGATACTAAAGTTCAAGACAGCGATTGTATGTGCTCATGTGATTTCACTAGTATGAAGATACAATACCAATGTGAGACTTGATTCTCCATTCAATTCCTAGAAAACTCGCCAAAGGCGTTTGCTGAGGTGATCCAGTACATGTAGAACATGCCTAGTTTTCTATTCGTTTTTAGGGTGGATGGGGCGAGGGTTGTTTGGTGGCCAATCTCCAAAAAATAGAAAAGATTTTGAACTTGGGATGTACCCTCAATTTAAGTAACAAGGTGTGTGTTGTGACACACACCTTGTTACTTAAATTGTGGCCTTGCCATTTACATTTTAAATGATCTTAAGGCAAAAAGAGGAATTATGGAAACTCAAATCTTTCACCATGCAACAATATAATCTTCAAAAAAATCTTCCAAAAGAAACCAAAATCCTTCAAGATATTATAACACTCTATAACTATTAATCTCAAGTTTCAACACAAGCCAAAATATCATCTTTCAAAAATCCTCATATAAAAAGACCTTCTATTATTACCTAGGGGCCAAAATCCCTTAAGCTACTATACTCTATAGTGAATCTAAACACCAAAAATTATTGGTCTACAAAAATAACAGTGTATCATGTTTCTATGTCAGAATTTTCCCATTTTCAACATTTGCAAATTTTCATTTTTTATTAAATTCCTAATCGTGTTTCTGTTTCAATTTTCTTTTTATTGAAAGGGCTTTTTTTTTTTTAAACTTTTTCTTTTGCATCCCTTTGGATGAAATTTGTATAATTGTCAATTAAAGATTTACAGACCCCCAATTATTGCAACTATCGGGCTGGGATAAAGCCCCAAAAATGTGCCTTCCCAAACTCAGTGAGAAAGTCACATTTTCGTTTTCCAATTTGCAATGGATTTTTGAAGCAAGGTACTGTGAAAACTCCTTTCTGGAAATTGAACCACACCTTCTAGCAATGTAACAGTCTTCATGTTTCCAAAAAAGAAGAAACCTTAACCAAAATGTTGATTTAAACACCTCATGAAGAACAACCCAATTTTTGACAAGTTTAGCACCTGAAGAACAACCCAATTTTCGACAAGTTCAGCACCTGAAGAACAACCCAATTTTTGACAAGTTCAGCACCTGAAGAACAACCCAATTTTTGACAAGTTCAGCACCTGAAGAACAACCCAATTTTCGACATGTTCAGCACCTGAAGAACAACCACCCAATTTCAAGTTTGGTGATCAAGTTTGGCTTGCACCAAAACAGATCAAAACAACACCCCATTGGAATAATTGGACCATCACTTACTTGGTCCATTATTATAATTAGATAAGTGAAAATACATTAATATTTTGAATCCATCTTGTTAATTTGATGAAGATGCATTCTAGGTTTTCAGATTTCTTTGATTGGAACTTTACCATGCCACGTCAAGGAAGGTTCCAAACCACTTGCATTAACATAAAGGATAATAATGAGTAAAGGATCAAAGGGGCTTTCAAGGATTCACCTCCTCAGGTGTAATAGCTTGTTCATTGATAAAGAAGGGTTGTGATATTACACTAATAGTACATTAGAACTAATTTGGAGAAATTGTGTATATTTCCAAATCAAAAATTTGATTGACATGGAACTCATTGTCCTAACTAAAAGTCAAAATTAGAAAAATGGTTTCTTTACTAGCAACTAGCAAACAAAATATTCCATGAAGATCCCAAAAACTGAACTCTTAGTTCAGAGCAACACCTGGTGAACATCCCTTCAATGTGAGACCAAATGAAAAAACTACTTTGTTTTTTCTTTTAGTCTGAACTACACTGTTTTTTTCTCTAGTCTCATTGTCACAGGCAGAGGCAATAAACAAAAGATGCACCAAAATTTCAAGGTAATGTCCACATTCCCATTATGTACATATACTTGACTAATCAACAAAACCACACCCAATAAAAGAGCCACGATTTTTGTTTTGCGTAGTGTAATCCAACTTGATAGAAGATGAAAGCAAGATGACTTCCACACCCTAGTATAATGCAACTTGATAGAAGAAGAAAGCAAGATGCTACCACACCCTTGATTGGTCCTCTAGCTTCAATCATTGTCATTTTTCCTTTTCTCTGTTTCTCTTTCTCTTAATTGTCTTCCTCACCCTTTCCAGAATGAGGAATAAGACCACAGAGTGCTTTTGACTTTGTTCAACATGAGGAACAGCCACCATTGAAAGTGCAAAGTAGTAGCATGGCCCTTGAACACCTCCATCAGCCAACATTCTCCCCCACAGATTGCACCTCCTAGCTCTTCCAATGGACCAGTCTTTCCTCAAACCACCAACCTCAATCCCTACCTTCACTCCAAAGGAGCATCTGCACAAACTCTGGCGCCTCTAATGGAATTGTCTAACAACCAGATTTGTGCAGGTTTATATGAACTTCAAACATGGAGATCCAAAGTTTCAATGCTGACCGACAAGAGAAAGCCTCAATTGACAGTTTTCCATTGACATATGCAATTGAAAAAGTATGATAGCCCAATGATGAACACATATATCTGGGCATGCTACTGTTGCAACAAGCTGCACAAAGATATCTGAAGCCAAGTGTCTGCACAGGTGGTGCAGATGCCACTTCCAAAACTTGGCTTTGACCTGCTATTCATTTCTAGCAACAAGTGTACCAAACATTTCCTGGTGTGTATGACAGATGGGAGGAGAGAGATCCATCAGCTTTGTTCATCTTTCAGAGCCTCAAATGGATTCGGTGTGGTGGTTGACTGAGAAGCCTCCGCTGGGCTAGCTTGAACACCGGCTTGCTGAGTAGAGGTAGTTCCATCTCCTCCTGGACCTGAGCCATCATATCCAAACCAAAGTTCATGATCAAAAGCAAAACTCTAAATGGGGCAAACAGGGAGAGGAGCGGACCACGAGGTAGGTTCTGTCTACTGGGGCTGAATTCTCAGGCTGAATGCACAGGTGGAACCTAATGGTTACAGTAAGCAGACAAGAAAAAGGTGGCAAACTTCCCTTGTTCAAGATTCATATGGTCAGATGATTCAATACATGTTTATCAAGCCCAAACTCATTTGTGACAAATTGACCCCCCACCTGACACCATCATGATGAGTTCATCAGCATTTGGTTGCATTCCAGGGATGTTCATAACAATGACTAATATCTGAGATCTTCAGCTAGCTATACTTGGTTGCTGATCATCAGAGTATAATGGTTGTAGAAATGTACTAAGTAGACGAAAATACCTGCTTGGCGGCCACCAACACCCGTCGATATAAGGCGCCCACGTCCACTTGCACCACCCCTCTACATACAGAAGTCAGATCAGACACTACATAGAGTTGGATATATGTGCCCATTCATGACCAGAAGTCCAGTCTCTGCACTGATGGCAAAGCAACCAAACATCACACCGCTGACAATATGAGAAGTATATTAGGATTCTGCAAACTACATACCTTGCCACCTCTTGTACCACGAGCCCGACCACCTCGTGCACCTGGAGATGGTGGGGAGACACCAACCTTTCGAAGAGCAGCCCTCTCCTTTGCTCGATCTGCCAAGTTGATGGTGGTGCCTCGACCCACTGGTTTTGCAACCACACTGGTGGCCAGTCTTGTTCTATTCCCACTTGAGGCCTCAACCTGACCCTCCTGCTCTTCATTGCCACTATGGGTAGCCTCAGTTGATTGGTCATTTTCTGGTTTATCCACTTGCACAGGTGCAGGTGCTAGCTGCAAAATAAAGAAATCAGAATCAATGTCAAATATGCTGTTCACAGTGAGCAAGGAAAGTCTCTGCAATGATTAAGGTAAGCAAGATGAAAGGAGTAACATTTGAACCATAGGAGTAGATCACCTCTTGCTCAATAAGATCACCTCCCTCCTCAGTTGATTCCACAGCCTGGTCAGTGATGGACATAATGTTAACTTCATCAGTTTCCTTCATTGCAGGTTCTTCCATTTCACCCTCTTGACTGTCAAGGGTGATTGCATCAGCCTCAGTGCCCTCAGGCTCTACAATTTCTGACACTATTTCTCCCTCCTCAGTCTCCTCTATGACCTGCATCTCTCCTTCATCTACTACCATCTCCACTACTGTGATGATTTGCTCCTCTACAGTTGTCATTGCTACCTGTGTCCCAAATGTTGCAGACATATCCAGTTCTGCAGAAACCTTCTGAAATTGGGCTAGTGCATCATCCACTGCATTTGTTGCAGCAATGTCTATGAGCTGTGCCTGGGCATCATTCGGAGAAGCATCAAGCAAACTTACAACTACCTCATCACTTAAATTCACAGCCAGAGCTGGTGCAAAATTCTCCTGCTCATTTACAGATTTATCTGCTGCACTGCTGTCTAAGGGAGCTTCAACACTTTCACCATCATGTCTCAAGACCTCTAACCTTTCAGCCCCTGGCAATACATTGTGGTCATCAGACTGCAGAACTGAAATTTCTTCAGGTGGGATGGATGGTATGAGAGCCAAGTCAGGTCTCAAAAATCGTGGTCTCTTCTGAACTGGAGCTTCAGACATATCTGTTGCAGGGTGATCCCTTTCCATTTCAGTCAAATCCAACCCAGTGGGTATTAATTCTGTCTGTGTCTCCGTTTCTTCCAGTCCCTTAGCAATCTCTTCCACTGGATGGTCTTCAACTGCAGTTGGAATAGAATTGTCCAAAGAAGACATTCCAATATCCTCCATCAATGTATCCTGGAACATAACAAGCTCTCACAGATTACTATGAGCTTGAGGATAGACATCTTAACATCTTGTGTTGCCATCTAAATCTAATCACCCATCACATGTTCTTCAAATACAGTTACTAACAATGTTGGCCATGGTGCTTGAGGCTTTAACCAATACAATCTACAAACTTACTCAAAATGGTGGCAATCAATCAGCAAGGAATCTGTTAGCACATACCTCTACAGCTCGGGATTTCTTCTGAGGAGGGACATCTTCTGTCTTGGTTTCCTGATGCATGAAATCATCAGGGAAACTAGATTCTGAAAGAGGTGCTGAGCGCTTGCGTACAGTCAACACTGCTGCTGTAGGAAGGGCTGTAATAGTTGATGCAATAGAAACCTCACCCATGGACGCACTTGCACTGGCCACATCACTAGGGACAGCAGGCATAAGGGTGGACAACACAGGGGTACTCTCAACAGCTTCTGAAGGAACAACTTCTCTGGTCTCTGCGACACCTTCAACATCAGCTTCTACTCCCTCGCCAGCTCCTTCTAGATCTGCAGCTTCAGAACTTGGCCCTTGTGTACTGGCTGGCTCTATCCGTGGTCGAATCAACCTACGAGTTGTTTTGCGTGCCTGTGCTGCCTGTGTTGCCTTCTGAGTTGCAAGGCACAAGGTTGGTGTTGATGTCAGAACAATGCAGTTTACTAAAGCAATACACTGATACAGAATACATACAATATACCCAGTTGTGGGTTGAATTCACTGCTGGGTCATGCTACACTATAGCCTCAGTCATGCTAAAGGTCAAGATCAGACACACTGGGTCAGAAGACGTTGCATTGTTTTCTCCATTTGAGGGTTCATTCCTGACAGTTGCACCATAAAAAACTACAAGAAAACAGGAGGAGACTGACCTCTTGTTCCTGAATCCTGGCACGTAACTGCATGATCTCACGTTCCCTTTCAACAGATGAAGCCAACGTTGGAGCTTGAACCACAGCTGTAGCTACTGCTGCTGTTGGAGCAGGAATTAGCCGCACTGGTGGCCGTGCAGTTGTAGGTGCAACATTTGCCAAAGCAGGTCGAAAGACTGGGCGGATACCAGAACCAGCAGCTGGAACTGCAACTGTTGTGCTTGGTACAGTGGCCACAGAAGAAGCGGTAACAATGGGGACTGGCATTGAATTAGTGAGACCTCGGCCTGCAGAAGGTGCTGCAGTTGGTGGAGTTGCAACCATTGTAGAAGGTGGCGGTATACTCTCAATCAAGGTACCAACAGCAGCAGGGCCTTCAATCATAGCAGGAGTTGTTTCAATGAAAGAAGACAAATCTGAGGAGGTGGGAACAGGGGGTGTGGCAGGAGTGCTGGTGCTTGGCACTTCACGGATTGCCTCAGCTGCCAATTTTGCCAATTCTTCCATTTCATTGGTCGCTGCCTGGTAGCTTGCAGCTCGCTCATCAATTTCTGTTGCATTGACAGTAGCTTCCTCAAGGGACCCTGCACCATTGGCATGAGATAGCTGCAATTCAAGCACATCACCATAGTTATTAAGACTAAAGTAACTCAAAAGCAGTTCGAAGGTTTCAGACTGTGTTACAGTTGTGTTTATGCATCATGGATTCTAACAAAAATGCTTACAAAAAAAAATGTAAACTTTCTTTGAGAACTGCATCATCTAGACCAGAAATGGTGCTGTTGAGTACAATGGAAAGCAACCCACAACAAAGAAAGAGGGGGACAGGTGCAGAGTACCACATACCGATTGGTAATGAGCCTTCTCACGTTTTAGGTTCTCCAATTCATCTAAAAACCGCTTCTTTTCCTGTTCATAAAGAAAACACCATAGCTAGGATGAGTAAGCAATGAAGAAGAATCATCATGTCAGCATAGGAGAGTTATTCCAGAGTTGCATCAACCAATTGTCACACACTTGCCTACGCTCCTCAACCAGCTGTTCATACTTCCCCTGGGACAGTGATTAGAGACACTAGCACTGCTACTGTAGATGTTCAATCCAGATGCCCATGGATAAACCAACATTCATCTTTCAGTTGGGTCAATTAGACAAAGATCCAGCAGCAGCACTAGAAGAGGAATGAGCCATCACTAGTATTGTACAACTTCCCTAAAAGTCGAAAACATACCGCTGCTGCTTTTTTAACAACATCATAGAACTGTTTTAAATCGTTCTGCCTTTTCACTCTCGACTGCTTTGCTTCCTGCTTTTCTTTCTCCAGTGATCTCTCCAACGCCTGCAGGTATAAAAATGCAAAACACACATGGTGACAGCAGCTACAACATGAATTGATCAAATTGCAAACTTATATGTTGGAATACTCCAGTACACAATTTAAAAAATTGCTGCTTTTCAGTGACAACAAGCTTTGAGAGAAGAACAAAGACACCATCCTTGAGCATTGGGTTTAGATTATTCTTACAAACACATGATCTAACCTAATGGTATGGAAGGGTACAAAGGAATGCTAACATCCAGGAAAGAGCAGCTGCATGCAACACATACCTGAATTCGGGTTTCTTTCTCTCTCAATTGAGACTCAGACTCCTTTTGAGCTTGCTCCTGACGTGCAAGCAACTCATCCCGTTCCTGACGAACAACCGCCTCTTGACGGCTGAGAGCTTCCTGCCGGGCAGCCACCGACTGATCTCCAGCAGCTCTTTTCCCTGCACGCACACACAAACAAGCCCAATAACAACCACATCAAAATTGCAACAGAATTACAATGCTGCAGTCTGTTGGGAGACACATTTGCTAGAATAATATCACAGATAGACATACCTGCATTGGATCTGAGCTCTTCAATCTGCTTTGTAAGACTTTCAATCTCTTTGCTTGCCTCCTCTTTCTCCTTGCCTAAGGCATCCAACTTCCCCTGAAAATTGTAACAAATATTAAAGCAGCATGAGTACAGGGTCTTCACATGACTTTCTCCATTCTGTTCTCTAACTGAGCAAACTCATCCTCACCATGAGTGATAACGGATTTAACACTTCCAACCCAGGGCAGACACGAGAGAAAACTACCTTCTGAAATTGTGCATGTCTTTTGAAGCGATCAAGTCGAACATTCACAGTTGCCTGCAAAGGACAAGACAAAGGACAAGACAAATACACCAAATCAGAAGCTTACAACACAAGAAGGGCTTTGTTTCTTTTTTCTGTAAGCAAGTGGACACATTCTAAAAGGTGGCTCCAGGAACTACACAGATGTTTTTAGATTTGCTACATGGAACTTCCAAGACCTGGATCACATGCTCGCTAAGAGGAAGGATGATGCACTCAGAAGCACACAAAAATGAATATTGTTGGATTATACCTCAGATTGCACAGCCTCCTGAAGTTTCTGGTCAAGCTCAGTAACCCGAGCTTCCAACTCCACTAGTCGAGAGCCTTTAGTCTCTCTCTCCTCCTCTATCCGGGTTAAAGTCACTTTCAATACTTCTACCTCTTTCTTTGTGACCATCAGCTCTGCAACAGTTTCTTGATCATGCTTCTGCAGAGGGAGGACCACACAGAAATCATGAGAAATTAGGGTTCCCGAGTCTTTTCACCGCAGCTCTTGCAATACTGAAGGCATGACACTAAGCCCATGCAACTTGAACTCTCTTGTAGCAGGTCAGAATACAGATCTGTGTGATAAGAAAACAACATGTACTTCAGGCCCAATTAAAGCAAAGACTACCTGAATTGCAGCAAGTTCATCTTTCACTCGCTGATAGTCATCAACATCAACAGCTCTGTATTTTTCCAAGAGCTGCAAAAGAACCCAACCAGATTGGTTATTATTATGCATTGATATGGAACACAACCACAAGCATGACCACTTGAAATTGTAGAAATGTTCTTGTATTTTCCGAGACTAGCACCTTGGCCTTACTTCACTACCCTACAGAAGAGCTCTAACAAATCGGCTACTATGATGATGATGGTAAGCACTTTGGAAGTACAATTCATTGTTGCAGAAAGGAATGACAAAATAAAAAACCCAAAAGAGATCCAACTGTACAATGCAAGATCATTGCAGTTTTGATCTCAATACCTGTTTCACCCTCTTCTCCCACCGTAGTGTTTCTTGCTTATGAATGTCCAGTGTCCTTCCACTGGCCTCCAGCTCTACCTCCCTTTCTCTTAATAGCTTACGGACAGGCTCCAATTCTGCCTGTGCCTCTCTTGCCTTATCTCGCCATTCCTGAATCCACTCAATTCACCCATCCTCACACCAGTCACCACTATGACTTGCAAGAACTCAATCAATACCAGTTTAAAAGCATCTACATCTCCTGAACAAAAACACAAGAAGGATTTCTCTCACCCTGCAATCTTCAAAATTTCTGCGATTTTCCTCTCGAAGCTCAGCATTACTCTCGCGTAAGAGGTTCAACTCCCTGACCTGCACACAAAATATGTGCACACAATCTTACACACAGTAAAGACCACTGTGCAATTGATTCCACGCCTCATTACTCATCATCTCAAGTATAGCACTACAGTCAGCAACAGGATGTAGAGAGGACAATACCTGAGCCTGGAGAGTACGGAATTCTTCATCAGTGTAAAAGCTGGCTCGTGCACTCTCATGCTCCCGCCGCAAACTCGCCTGTGCCTCTTCTGCTGCATGATAAGCAGCCTCCAGCTGTTGCACAGTGAACTTGCTTTAGCACACAGCACCCACTCTACAGAAAGGACTAATCTGAAGTGAGAAAGTCTGCACAAATTGAGATCTGACGTCAGGATCCCATCACAAAAGATTACCTGCTTCTGAAGACGAATTCGTTCTTGCTTCATAAGAGAAAGCTCGGTATCAACCTGCAGCATTGAAAGTACACTCATGAAATTCCATGGCAGTCACACATACCCATTCTTTTCATTGTTTGTAGCTAAGACAGCTCAATCCTTAGATGCACAAAGTGACCACTTTGACTCCAAAATTGTTCGAGGATCACAGTGAAGAACAACAAGGGACATATTCCAATTAGTAAAGATATCATTGAAGGCAACCCAGATTAAGAAACTGCAATAGCCTGATGCTGATGAAAGCTGTTGCAAAATTATTTCAGTGTGTCTGACCAAAGGAAGTAGATGCAACAGTGAATTTCTCTTCTTTTGGAAATAGCACGTCTCTTTAGAGGGAGAAAGAAAACACCAACAGAAACACCCATTAAACTCTTTGGAGATTCAAATCTTAAGCCAACCTAAAATGAATATTCACGGCATAAAATATTGTCTTCTACACGGAGAGAAAAAAAAGATACAAGGCTATGTGCACTAAGGTCTTGAAGCATACAGTCTCCTTGGATCGGCGAAGGTATCGGATGACATTTTGCAGGTCTGACTCTCCCACAACCTCTGAGGATTGACCTGAGTCACTGAGTATGCCTGCTGCTTTGCGCTCAGTCTCTGCAGCAACAATGTGCACACCCTCTAATCGGTCGAGCAATAGTTGATTCTGCAGTATACACACCATGCAAAGAAATCATCAGAAACTCATGACCCTGGTGCTATTCTTCCATTGCTTACTTTTAACTCCTGCTTCTTGCAAAAAAAGAGGCTTTTTGTCAATCTCCTGAATACAATAGGCAACACCTTTTTTCATTACCTGCTTATCCAGCTCTTTGACTTTCTTCTCTGCATCAACCTTGGCTGCTTCCAGAGCTGATTTTTCCACTGCCCATGCGACCTTTAGCGATTCCTAATAAAACCATCCACACCAGTTGATTGACTTGATTCTACACAAGAACAAAAGGAGACCAGGATAGAAGAAGATGGGGAGATATAGCAGCAGAATATATTCAGCAACATCTGACTGGCCTGGTGGCATTGGCAGTCACAGATTTACAGAAAAGCCTGACAATACCCTTATTGTGCAAGAGGGGGGGGTTTGTCCAAGTAACTGCAAGTGAACATGATGCAAACGACACAGATCTGGAATGTGTGAAACTTGTAAGAAGGATTGCTGAGATTAAACAGCATACCAACTCAGCTTCTGCTTTCTCTGCACGTCCATGCAGAGCCTTTTCCAGATTCTCCAGTTTGGAAAGCTTATCAGATGTCACAGTCAGCTCCCTAATCGTGTCTGCTTGCAGTAAAACCTGCACAGTTGTTGCACATTTGTGTTAGTGATGATAGCACTAGCAAGGAACTGCACTGTTGTCTGTGATGATGGAATATACTCACAAAACCCTAAACTATAAACCCAAATGTGTGTAGCAGTGATGATCTTGTGAGACCAGATTCCTTCTGCATTTGTGAAGCAGCTCTGACAGAAACCCCCTAGCTATTCACCTGTCTCTCATAGTTGTTCTGAGCATCACGCCACTGCAAACGCAGCTTTTCAACTTCCTGCTTGAACATTATGTTCTTTTGTTCTGCTTCATCCAGGGCCGCTCTACAAAGGACAACAGACACACAATTGAGTTCATGGAAGCCACTAAGGGGTGACCCAAACATGAGTCTAGTAGCAGACATTGCACCTGATAACATGAAGGTCTTTGCAGTTCATCATCCAGGCAACTGGAAACACTAGATCACTATTGGCAAGCTGGAAGTCACTTCAAAAATGGTTTGAGGGAGAGATAGATTACTGCTTTGTTGCTTCTGAATCTTTCAGCACAGCAATCTCTCGTAATGCACTAGTCAGGGCCTTCTCTTTCTCCTCTGCTGCATCCCCTGAAGCTTTATCCTTCTCTGATATTTCAGTCTCCAAATCACTGATGTGCTTCCTCAATGCTCTCACCTCTGTCTCCATGCTCCCCTTCCGTTGTTCAGCCTGGAGAAAACCAGAACCATGCTCTCAGCAGAAAGGTCATATCTTTTGCATACTGCACCTCCAAACTGATATGAAAGCTTCAGTTGAACTACAGGAGTGAGGGGTACCAGGATATTCAATTCCAGCAAAAATCAAACCCCATCAACCCTTTGGTACTCAGTCTACATCAATGTCTTTTCTGCTGATAATTCTTCTTCACCCAGAGATGCAAGGAAGAGTGTGAGCACCTCCTCCTTGTAGCTGATATACACTGCCTCCATTTGCTTCAGTGCTTCTTCACTAACCTCTGCAATACTTTTATACTGCAACAACACAAGCAAAGTTTTGTGGTGATCAGTGGAATGATTTCAGGGAAATGTAACCCATCACCCACAATCCTCCAAAACTTCTGAAGATGGCCTCAAAAGAGTATTCTCCCCCCTCACGGGTGAAGCCATCCCCAGAAGTACAACTCATAAGTTTCCCAGTAAAATGTGGTCTGGTACTAACAAGCAGAAATATGAGAGGTAAACCACTCAAGTATTGGAAATCATACTTGGTCCGTGTGAGCTTTTGCAGCAGCCAACTCCTCCTTCACTTGATCAAGCTCCTCCCTTGCCTGTTGCAGGCTCAATGCAATCTGCAAATCAACAAGATTCTCATACTTATCATTAGCAACAAATGCTCCTGCAACTATTCCCACATCCTGTTTGATAATTTTACTTTTCCATTTTTCTTATACCCATCCATGGCAAGAGTTCATGAAATAACAACACCTGATCAAACAACTGTTTGCTATAAAGCACAACTGCAGACCTGAAAAAGACATCATGATCAAGAGAGATAAAGTTAGAGAAAGACAGAGATGAAGAAAAAAGGAATCACCTCCCCTTCTACATCATGGGCATCACCCTCTTCACTGCTTGTGTTCTTGCTACCTCCCAAGGCCACCATTATCTGTCAAGAGAAAAAAGCATATAGTGGATCACCCCCACACCATTGTCAAGATGGTCCCAAGACAGTTTACCCCAGCAAGCTCAGGAAAATGCATGAACAGAAAATGCAACAAGGATGATACAGCTGTGAAAACATGGATCCTCACCTTGTCCTCTGATTTCAACCGCAGTTCCAACTCCAAGCACCTTGCCTGCCAGGAAAATGTTGGCAGAGACTGTGCATTCAAAATACTTAACGATGGAACAGCTCTACACCCACAGGTAATATCCTAGACATCATCACTGTAATAATGTGCAAAAAAATTGACAATCTTTACATAGACCATTGAGCTGTACTGAGAGAAACTGAGGATGCCCAATCAGTGTGTAATGACAATCCCAGCAAATAAAATTACCTCAGCAACCTGGGCACGGGTTTCAGCTGTAGAGACAGCCTTTAGTGCCTCTGCAAGCTCCTTGCTAGCAACTTCTACTCGCTCCAAGGCCTCACTCACAGCTTTGTCTCGCTGAGCAATAAGATTTTGACCATGTGCACGCTCCATTCCCAGTTCGGTTTTTGCTTCAGCCCATTCTTTCTGTGCCCCATTACCCAAATCTTAAGATCTCATTGCAATCCCACTTACATACCTTACCACACATTGGGAATTTGCAAATTCTGTGCAGTACTACTTTTGATTTCAACACCATCAACATGGCTGCATACTCAAGACTGAACTGACCTGCAGTTTGTTGACTTCATCCTCAAGCTTCCTTCTCTCTACAGCCCTTACACCCTGCAGGGTTCATTGATGTCAGAAAAAAGTTTGACATTGTTGCTGGAGAGGTAAAACATGATCAAGCCAAAACCCAGAAGTGGCAGAGTTACAGTTCAAACTCTGCCATCCTCAACCTGAAGCTCAGGCAGTAGAACATGACATGAAAAATGCCATACCTCACGAGCTTCTTCCACTGTCTGAAACGTATCCAGTGAAGCCTGCAAAAACCCATTCATATACCACACTGAGTTCTCCATGTCTACAAGATTTCTTCACAAAATGGATGTAAAGAAGAACATCCTCAGATGCTGTTGCTACATCCACATTGTTGAGACATGGTCTCACCTTTGCACACACTGCACAAGAAAACATCCAAATTTGGCATACATCCTGAACATGAGCAAGATGTCAACCTGCAGACGATGAACTCGCTCAGATAGTGATGCCACTTCCTCACTTGCCCTCTTCTCTGCACTAGCCAGCATAGCTTTCTCCTTTTCCAACACTGCCACCTGAACAATATCACTTCGGTTCAGAAAGTTGATCTCACTGAATTCACTTTTACACATCTCTGACTGTACTTCTTCTGAGTGCCCATTCCAGAAAGCCACGCAGAATTCACTTGTTGCTTAAGATGAGGAAGTACTGTACCTCAATACTCTGCCGGTGGCCAAGCTCCTCAGAGGCCTGCAGTTTTTGTGAACTCTCCCGAAGCTTCCGCTGGTAATCTATTATGGCTTGAGAGAACTCCATGTTTCTAGCCAGTACAGTGCCCATCTCCTTGCGCTGCAAGTATTGATCCCAGCACAAAAGGTTCACTTTAGAACCCAAAAAGATTTTGTATACATGCAGGCTTTAGGCTTAGGGTTCAAGGCTTCACAAACTCAAAGCTAGCAGTCACAAAGTCAAATGTGACCAAAAACTGGACTCATGTACTCCAACTATCTTAAACTTGCAGCATTGCAGTATACAGTATAAACACAAAACTCTAAAGATCCAAAGCAATCAGCATTCAGAGTAACAACATTTCAAACCTGATTTTCTGTCTCCCTTCTCAATGATATCAATTGATCTCTTGCAGATGCTGCTTCTGCATCAGCCCGTGCACGCTCTACACGGGCATTTGTAATCTCATGCCTTCATGTCCAGGAGCAGACCAACAACAGCCCAACAGGAGACAAATTTGGTTAAGACTTGATAAGACATTTGCAAACACTCCTTTTTGAGGTTTGTGTTTTTTGAGGTTCTGGGGGGTAGTAAACAACAATTGGCTTGAAACTTAGGTGAAAACAATTATAAGCAAAATCTGTTTCATGGGTTTCTTCTGTCACGTTTTCTGGAGGCAACAGTAGAACACAGTGATGAAATGAGCTAGCACTCTGGAGCAATTGCTAATTAGAAAAATAGAATTAGCCTTACAAAATTCTACAAATACATACAACAACCAATCATTTAGCAGAGAGTAGTAACAGCAGTGAGAAACACAGACCTGGTTTTATCCAATTCTGCCTCCAAAGATCGGGTCCGAGCTGCTGCTTCTTCACGCAGCTTTGCAATCTCCTCCTGCAGGGGAACAAGAGGAATACATCAAGAGGCCACAAAACAGCACATGTACAAGAACTTTTGCTCACAACAGTACACACATGCACACTTTTCATATCACCGTGTCCCACACAAACACTGTGACCATGTGAAATCATGTACCTTTGAGGCATCCAGGAGCTGTCTCAGGTCTTGGCCAGTGTGTTCTGCACAACAAGGACATCAACATCAACAAGGGATTATAGCACAAGAAATACATATGTATCTTAGCACAAGAAAGGCCTCTTTCATAGTTCAAGTAGACAATTGACGTGCACAAGGGCCTGAGAACTTTTTGGGGTTTACACCTGACCAAAATAATCAGCCTATGTAGTTCTCCTCTCATCAAAAAACTGACAAGACAATTGAGAAGCAACCCAACACAAAAAGTATTCAACTTTCAACTCTGTCAAACATGTGCCAGAAATTCTAGGCAAGGAGTCTGCTCGGATGGCTATGCAATTTCAATGACGTTCACTACTGCAACAACCCCAGCATTGATCCAAACATGCACAAGTAGTAGTGTCCTCATATCATTCATGTTCACCAACACATGATTGCTATGAAAGTGAGGGGCTAATGACCCAGACCTGCAACTGGACCCACATTGGTGTGTTGGGAAGCACGTCGTGCATTCACCTCTTCTTCGTACAGTCTTCTATACATGCCCACCTGAGACAAAAAACCACACCCACCTTCTCTGTCAGCAAGTGTAAACACATTATCCTGCATCCAGTTTCTGGCCTGAAAACTACTCAAAAGCTTATGTGTTGCTGCACAAAAGTTGCAACCCACGGCCATGCACATGAACTAGAGCTTGCACTTACAGTTCCTTGAAGCCGGTTGATGATATCTGACTGCTCTTCACTCCGTTTCATAGTATCTGCAACTTTACGGCCTAACTCATCAAGCCGCTGCTTCAGCTCTGCCTCAAAACCTTGCTGCAAAATTGAGTTCACAGATCAATAGGGATTGTTGATTCTTCTGAAGATGAGGCATTATAGATGCAGAGGTTGCATGAAAAGGCCCCAATTTTTTAGCTTACAAATTCAGTGATAAACAAGTTAGTAGACTAATATAATGGGAAGAAAACGACTCCTCAAACAGGATTTTGAACAACACCTTCAATTCTTGCTCCTTCTGCTCATTCTGCTGGGCAAGAGACCGGACCAATGCTCGCAGTTGGGAATTGTGCTCAACCATGCCTCGAATATCCTTGAAGGTAAGCTGTTCCCAGACAAACAAAACTTGGCTTGCTTCATTCTTTCATCATTAAAACAACAATACTATTCAACACAGTTCCACTGTCGTCTCAAATCAAGCAAGGGACAGATGACAGGGTAATATTTTTGCAATTACAAGTCTGTCGGATATCACTGTATCAACAGCTGTGGTTTCCGCCACAGATGTCACAAACTCAACCATCGCTTCCCCATTCTGATCACCAACTCCAAAGCGTTGTTGTATGTCTGTGCACTCTTTGAGAAGCACAGCAACCTGTGAATTCCACCAGAGATATTACACTCCAGTTTTAGATATCTTGTAACCCAAGGTAAATCAACACCATTAGCCATATCAAAATCAGAAACAAAACTTGGACAAGGGTGTGTTCTAAGAACCCAAGATTTTCATATTCAGGACTTCCAGGATCGGCAAACATATGTCAAACCTGCATTTGCAGATCAGCAATCTCCTTGTGCTGACCTTTGAGCTCTCTCTCCTTCTTCCACAATTCCGCCTGCATATCACAACCAGGAACCTATTGGTGAATGGGACAAAAATGGGAGTAGGACTTCAGACTTGAAAGGTCTATGCTGTCACACATGTAGCTAAAAGGTTGCACTTGAAAAAGCAAGGTAGACCCAATCCCCATTTTGCTTCACAATCAATCTTTCTACACAATGAAACAAGTGCATATATTCTGAACTCTTGCACAGGTTCACCTTCAAATCTTTATAGGAACTCTCAATTGCATTTTGATCTTCCATAAAATTCTGAAGCTTCTCCTCCATCCTTTTGTACGCTTGCATCATCTCTCTATGCTCAACTGGTCACAGTCCAGCAAAGTCAATAATCAATAACCTCACATCCAATACATAGAAGCCATTCATAGAGTCAACCTCTGGAAACTATCAGCTAGGGAGCATGCCACACACACACATATATATGAAGCATGCCACATGTACTCCTAGAATGCTGCTTTCCACATAAAATAGTGACAAAGTTTAAATGTGATGAACTTTTACCTCGTTCATCCATGATAACCACCGCCCTTATCTCTATTTCATGCAAAACCTAACAGTGATGAACATAAAAACAAAGGAATGTCAATATGAAGCAGTAACAATACCAGATCCATACCAAGGCTTGTTTATGCATTTCATCATTCTTCCCTGACCAGTTTTACCTCCCTGGGGTTTAGCTTATGTTATAGCCAATTCAGATCATAAGCAAGAAAACACAATGATAAACCATTTGGAACTTATGATTTCTAACCCGCTCAAGAAGAGATTGAGAGTGTCGCCGTTCCTGCTTCTCATGTCGCCATGCATCAACAGCCTCCTGGTACTTGCTATACATCTTAGCAAGCTGCAAGGACCCAAACCTCATTGTCAACACTGCTTGCATGAACAATCTGTACACTTCATCAACATGAGGACCTCAAAGCTTTATACTTTACAACAATGCTGTTAATCCTATCAAGGAAAAAGTTGATAATTGAAGGGGGGCTTCAAACTGGCTGCTAGGCCTCTCCTGTGAACCACATGGCAAGACCAATTTTGAAGGGAATCCTAAACCCTAAACCCTAACCTGTCAGCTAGCTGCAATGAGTACCTAGTAAATTTTGGCACACGGATAGAGGTCCCACTGCATTCCTGCTACAAGAGTGTTTCAAAGCTTGTCCTGCAAAACATTGAGAGGAAAAAACAGTATATGGGCATCAAATGACTCACACTCCAGCCATCTCGAAGAAGAGCAGCTGCAAGAGCTGTGCCTGAAACCTCTGAAGCTAGTGCTGGCACTACAGACCCATCTCCTGGAAACTCAAAAGCTAGCTGCCCCTCTCTGCTTAACACACCCCAACAACACCCAATTTTTCAAACTTCTCTTAGCCTAAGTGCTCAATCTTCTGTTGAGAGTGTCACCTGATGCTCAGATATACAAACTTTCACATCAAGCTACTCTGGTCAGAAGATACATTCATTTCTTGAAAAAGGAAGTTCCAGAAAGATGCACATTAACAACTGAACTTGTAAGCAGTCTACAGGAAGGAAACTGATTTTGACGCACATGGGTTCTTTGTAAGGCAATGAAAGGAATCCTTCATCCTTGTTAGACTTCACATCATTGTTGTTCACCTCCACAAGGGCCATGTCCAATTTCTGCTTCGCCTCAGCAGCTTCCTGCCAGATGCAATATTCACCAATCAGAAATTAGGACCACTATGGTTCTCTCAAGCATCACAGAACTCTGGGTCCCATGTGTGTGTTATGTCAGAAAACTTGAAAAATGAAATCCAGTCAGCCACCAGCATGCATGCCATTCATGTCCTGCAAGCACAAGAGCACTTAAGGAGAGCAGTGATCCATCAACAACAAACAACAACAGACAACTGCATGTAAATAGACTGCACTACAACTGCAACACCTCTTGCATTGCCAGCAGCATTCAATTTGAGCCAGATTTTATAAATACTAACTTTTGCTAGTTTCTCTCGGGCCTTCATCTCATCATCCAGTTTCTCTTTGTATGCTGCTTCCACCTCATTTAAATGTGCCTGCAGCAATCAGTGTAAACCATAATTCACCTGTCAACCTGATTCAGACCCAAGATACAATCTTCTTATGAAGACCAGATGATAACAGACACAAGTTGCAAGGAAAAAATTGAAAACAACCCAAAGGACGACTATTCACTATTACCAGCTTGAATCCTGACAATCTTTCATGACATATCCACCGCAGAGTACTGTCACAGTATTATTAGCACCGTTGATTAGAAGTATGCAGAAGAGACTCACCTCAAGTGCTTTGATCACAGCCTCCAGATCATGAGACTTCTGTGACCACTCATCTGAGCTCTGTTTGTACAGCTCCACAAGCTTTGTAGCCTGCTCAAGGAAGCAATACACTCTTTGTTGGAGCTCATTCCACACATAAAAACACACACATGAGCACTACCCCTGGACTGAGCAAGTACAAATGTAAACCAGCCCTAGCAAGTCTTGTGACCAAGAACTAGAGCAAATGACTCAAGCCACTTTGTACCGTTGAAATCTCAGCATTGAATTGTTCCTCCTTTATGGCAGCATCTTCTGTGGTGAATTTCAGCTCCTGCAGGCAATTTGAAAAGGTCAAGATACAAACTCAGAAGGACAGATTCTGAATGTGTCAAACATACCACTTGGGCTTTTTTCACCTCTTAAGAAAAGCAAAGTGGCCTACAACATTCAACTGCAAGAAGCAGGAGCATGGGTAAGTGCCTCAGTGTCCATCTGTCATCCAGTTGATAAAAGAGTTCCATTGGCATACAGTGTTTGACCACTAACCTCTCGTGTCTGGTTGAGTTTAGCTTGCAATTCACTGGAATGCTCTTTCTCTCGGTGCAATGCTTCCTCAGCCTCCTTAGCAGCCCTTTCAGCCTACACAAAGCACACCACTGTTACAGGATGCAAGCACAATTGATGACAATATCATGATGACACCCTATATATCCCAACCTTCAGGAAGAACTTGTGGAGAAAGAAAAAAGGACCTTCCAGAGAACACTGAAACACACAGCATACAACCATCATCTCTGATGACAGTAAAATGTGGGCAGAAAAAGAGTCAAGTTTCACCTACTAGCAGTGCTCAGGTTGAAATTGAAACTACAGAAATTCAGGCTATTCTGTGTCCTACTAACTAGCTGAGTGGAATGGATACCTCAGCAAGCTTGGAACGCAAGTCAGCCATAGTCTCAGCACTGTTATGTCGTTCCTCCAACAATGCACTCACTTTGGCAGTCAATTCCTCATTCAGAAAAGAATTGTGCTGCTCTATCAGCTCCTTCTCCTGTTGTTTGTCAAAGGATTTTGTAGAATGCAAAAGTGAGGACATACACTTCAACAACATCAGGACTGCCCTCCCCACTGCACTGCACTGCACTGTGCTGCACCTATGTTTCACCTAATCAGTTTATACATTATCAAATTGTAAAACCCTAAACCCTGGACTAACAGTAAAATCATGTCATTTTGAGCAACACAGAAGAAGACAAAAATCATCACCTGAGACAATCGAGATTGAGTTGCTCGTGAACGAAGAACTTCTGCCTCATGTTCATGCACCTTGCCTTCTAAGACACTGCGCTCCGTTGTTAACTCAACCTGTGTACCCATTACACCACATTCTCTTTATATGCTACAAACATTACATAAGGCAAAAATGTGTGTTGCAACACTATGGCACAGCAGAGAAGCTCAAAAGATGATGACTATTATCATTTTTGCATAGCATGAGCATGTACACTCAAGTCTTAAGAATTACAGAGTTTTTATGTGCTCCTGCTGCACATACAGAAAGAACAGCAACAGGAGTTTGAGGATTGAACCAGACAGGGAGGGAAGTACATGACAACAAAGAAGCAACAACACCTACCACTTTGGTCAGATATGATTTGATTGTTGCATTCTTCTCATCCAGCTCTGCGTTTTTGTGCTCCACCACTTCCAGAAGCTCCCGTTTTGATTTTGATAGCTCTCCAAGCTCAAACGAGAGACGTTCAGTGGTACTGTGATGCTTCATCTGTTGAAAAAGAGCACTGTGAGATACACCAAAAAAAACCTGTGTACCAGAGCCTTCTTGGAACAACAAAAACAACAGTACCATGAACAACGGAGGAGGAGCACACACATCATGTCCAGTGTTGGAGATTACCCAACACAGAGATTTCTGGTGAAATTCATCAGTGTGCAAGGTGAGCATGCATTGTTTCAGATTACAAACTACATGGTAAAGGTGTGTCTGATCTTGAAGAAGAGGAATTGTAGCACAGAAATGGGTTTAGGTCCTTCCTCCTGGACACAAAACACAAGGGTTTAAAGAATTTGCTACAATTGGAGATTAGGTCAAATTGAGGATTACTTCCACTGGGGAGGATTCTTCTCCCCAAGTAGGAGATGCCAGAAATGGGGTTACTATTTTTGAGTCCTAAAGGCATGGCGAGAGAGTAGAGTAGTAAGAGAAGGCGATGCGGCAACACATACAGCTTCGATTTCCAGCTTGTGCATCTGAGCTTGCACTTGTGCGAGCTCGGTGGAGCGACGCTCCATAGTGGCCACAGTCTGTTCCTTCTCATTCTCCAAGAGTGAGAACTGTGCCGTGAGTGCAAGAAACTTCTGTTCAATAAGCGCACATGTTTGCTCTGCATTGATAGCAGCCGCATCAGCACGTGCCTTATGCGTCTCCACCTGCTGCTGCAACTCCCGTATGTACACCTCCGCTCGCGACACCACCACGCTCACATCCCCTCCTTCTCTCTCAAGCTCCGCATCCGACATAAACAGAGGCATTTTGCCTCCACCCAAAACTACACAACTTCCCTTCCCCCTCCCTCCCTCCCTCACCACCCTCCCTCAAAAGAGAAAACGTGCACTACAATTCCGAAAACCAAACATCGTGAAACCAAAAACAATCAAAAAAAAAAAACAAAAACAACAACAACAACAACGCCTTCTCTTCTCGACCCGGTTCCCCTCCTCCCTCAAAGCCGCGGGAAAAACACGCACAAAACTACTAAAATAAAAACACACCCCAAAGAACTCAACGAAAAACCCTGATACGATAGCTCAAAATCTTCATTCATTACTTCTCGTCAAACACGGCAACAAATCTCCACTACCCAACTCCCGGAATGTCACGAAAATCGTGCTTGAATTCGTCTCAACTCGCCCCCACACAAGAGACGGAAGGAGATGAAGAAGACGAAGAGGAAAACGATGACAAAACCACCAAACCCTAATCTGCCCGCAAACATAGGGTCCGGTTAACGCCATTCAAGTGGCTGTTTAAAAACGCCAAGAAAGTGGGCAATTAATTTTTTTTTAAACCCTCTACCATCATCGGTAAAGCCCAGCTCAGTTTTTTGTAGTGTAATTGGAGGGCGCACGGTACCGCGCGCAATTTCTCATACCACTTTTTATGGTGTAATTGGAGGGCGCACGGTATCGCGCGCAATTTCTCTTACCACTTTTTATGGTGTAATTGGAGGGCGCACGGTATCGCGCGCAATT